>Ga0210406_10001000_pt1 | contig 36278 bp, 29 predicted proteins | sample IncBWC30MmetaG_FD_155454 | JGI IMG/M metagenome (GOLD analysis project Ga0210406, IMG submission 155454) | Forest soil microbial communities from Barre Woods Harvard Forest LTER site, Petersham, Massachusetts, United States - Inc-BW-C-30-M | ecosystem: Environmental > Terrestrial > Soil >... | reverse complement strand
CCAAAGCCGCAGGAAAGCCGGCGAGCCCGTCATTCACGTCGAATGCCACGCCCGCCTCGGTCGAGGCGAAGGCGTGTGCAATGCGGGCGTTCGGGTACGCCGAGCGCAAACTGTCCAGCACCGTCTGGTCCGCGACTTCGCCCGACAGCCTGACGTATTCGGGGTCAATGAGGCTGGTGTCGCCGCTCATCAGTGCACGCCGCCAGTGCGACGGAGTTCCTGAGATGTGGGTGACGCCGGCGGCCGCCGCGCGTGCGAGGAATTCGCGCGTCGGCTCGCCGGCGCTCGAAAGTACGAGCGGCGAGTCCGACAGCACGGCGCGCAGATAAATCTGCAGCCCGCCGTAGCGGCGTATGTCGTAAAACGTGCTCCAGACCATGGGTCTGACGGAGGTTGGGTGCCGCGGCAGCGCGCCGGCGAGGCTGTCAAAGGAGTGCACAACCAGCTTCGGTTCTCCCGCTGTGCCGGAGGTCAAGAGTATCCACTCGGTGTCTTCGGTGCGCCGGCGCTGCAGATCTTCCCGCGTAAGGTGCGCGGCGACCTGGTCGAGGACCACGTCCGCTTCGGCTGCCGCGCACACGGCGGCAAGCTGCTCAGGCGTCAGGTCCGGTGTGCACAGGACGAGCCGCCGTGCGACGCCGTCGAGTTCCACCAGCGCAACGGCGCAGGCAAGCTGCTCTCGCATCGCCAGCACGACCGTGCGGCCGCGCAACGACTCGAGTCTGCCGCCCAGAATGGACCCCTGTGCCAGGGCCGCCGGCGCAATCGACCCGCTGCGGCCGTGAAAGATGCCTGCGGCGGCGCCGGCTGATTGCGAAACGGATTCCCACAAAGAACTCATGCGCGGCACTCTAGCAGCGGCAAACGGCGTCTCAGTATGCCTTGTCGTCGCGAAACACTTTGACGACCGTCAACAGAATGATTTTTATGTCGAGCATCGGCGACCAATGCCGCAGGTAATCCAGATCGTAATTCACGCGCGCTTCCATCTCTTCGAGTTTCGAAGTCTCGCCGCGGCAGCCATTGACTTGCGCAAGACCGGTAATGCCCGGCAATACCTTGTGGCGCACCATGTAGCCTTTGATGAGCTTTCTATATTCTTCGTTGTGGGCAACGGCATGAGGCCTCGGACCCACCAAGCTCATTCGGCCTTGCAGCACGTTGATCAGTTGGGGCAATTCATCCATCGACGAGCGGCGCAGCACGCCGCCGACCCGCGTGATGCGGCTGTCGGTTTTGGAGGCTTGACGAATCTGGGCGCCATCCTCGGTAACCCGCATGGTGCGAAACTTGTACACCGCGATCTCTCTGCCATCCAAGCCGTAGCGGCGTTGCTTGAATATGATGGGTCCGGCCGATGTGAGTTTGACCACGATGGCAATCAGCACCAGCAAGGGCAGCAGCAGCAGCAGGATCAATGCGGAAAAACCCACGTCAGTGACCCGCTTGGCTACGCCGCGATAGCCGTAGAAAGGCGTTTCGCACATGGCAACGACGGGGATGCCGTGGATCTCGCCCGAGCGCGCCTGAATCAGGTCGAACACGAAGATGTCAGGCACGTAGTAAATTGACGCCGTCGTATCGCGCAAGTCGTCCAACAGGTTCATGACCCGCTTGACGTGCCTGATCGGCAGGGCAATGAAAATCACATCCGTGCGGTTGTCCTTCACGTATTGCGACATATCGCTCAAGGACCCGACCAGCTTGGCGTCGGCTTCCATGCCAAGCCGATCGCTGCTGCGGTCGTCGAAGAAACCGGTCACTTCCACGCGCATGCCGGGATTGCTCTTCAGGCGCCGCGCGAGTTCCAAACTGCTGGTGTTGTATCCGGCGATGATGGCGCTGCGGTTGTCGAAAGCGTTCATCAGGAAACGGCGCATCACCTCCTGCATCGCCAACGTGACGGCGATCAAGATGACCGGCGTGACAACGGCCCATGTCAGGAAAATGTGCCGCGGATATCCATCGAGCGACTTGGTGACATAGCCGACTGCGAGCAGCACCGCCAGCAACAGCAGCCAGCGCAGGACCACATCGACGACCGCTGAGAGCCGGGCCGAGGTCAGCTGCGTGCTCACTTCGCGCGGCGGCTGCACGAGGACCAGGCACAACACGCCCACGATGACGATCGCTGCGGAAGAAGGGTCGAATTTACCGCCGAAGAATATGATGGTCGCGTACAGCGAGGCAACGGCCACAACGGCCGGCACGAGCGCTTGCACTCCGGTCAGTATCGCGATGAGAAAACTCTGCTTGAGCAGGACCGGCTGGGTCATCTGGGATCCATTGGAGCGTGAACGCCTTCCCCTATATTCTTCGGCAGCAACTTTGGGCGCGACATGATCACCCTACATTATCAGCCAAGTTCGAGAATTATGCGTGACTTGAATTATAAAAAGTTAAATCGGGCCTGGCCCTGAGGATCCGGCCGGCCTTGAAGCAATGATATTCTAGCCCGCTATGACAAACGTTCCATTGCTCGATCTTAAGGCTCAATTTGCGCAGATTCGTTCCGAAGTCATGCTGGTTATCGAGCAGGTGTGCGCGAGCCAGCGCTTTATTTTGGGCGATCATGTGCTGGGATTGGAAGCGGAAGTCGCCCGATATTGTGCGTCGTCGGCCGGTATCGGCGTCTCTTCCGGCACGGACGCGCTGCTGCTCGCGCTCATGGCTTTGGGCGTGGGAACAGGGGATGAAATAATTACAACGCCCTTTACCTTCTTCGCAACCCAGGAACGATCGCTCGCTTGGGCGCGCGGCCGGTTTTTTGCGATATCGATCCTGCCACATTCAACATATCGCCGCGGGCCGTTCAGGATTTCGTCGATCGGCAGTGTACCCTGCGTGGTGGGCGGCTCATCAACCAGGCTACCGGCGGCCGGATCAAGGGTCTGATGCCCGTGCATCTCTACGGACAGTCGGCCGACATGGATCCGCTGATGGCCATCGCCAAGCATCACGGCCTGAAAGTCATCGAGGATGCCGCGCAGGCCATCGGCACGGAATACCAGGGCGTGCGCGTGGGCTCGATCGGCGATATCGGCTGCTTCTCGTTTTTCCCCAGCAAGAATCTCGGTGCCTTCGGCGACGCCGGCTTGGTTACGACCAATGATGCGGATCTTGCGGAAAGCATGCGTGTGCTGCGGGTGCACGGCGGAAAACCGAAGTATTTTCATGCGGTGATCGGCGGCAACTTCAGAATCGATGAACTGCAGGCCGCGGTGCTGCGGGTAAAGTTGAAATACCTGGACGGTTGGACGCAAGCGCGCCAGCGCAACGCAGCCTTTTACGACGCGGCGTTCGCCTCTGCCGGCTTGGCGGACAAGCTCGAGACGCCGCACGCTGCCAAAAACGGACGGCACATTTTCAATCAATACGTGGTGCGCGCACTGAATCGGGATGCGCTCAAGGAATTTCTTGCCCGGCGCAATATCGGCACTGAGATTTACTATCCGGTTCCTCTGCACCTGCAGAAATGTTTTGCCTATTTGAATCACGCCGGCGGTGATTTTCCGGAATCCGAACGCGCGGCCCAGGAAACGCTGGCACTGCCGATCTATCCGGAACTGGACCAGGCGCAGCTGGACGCGGTGGTCGCGTCAATCGCCGAGTTCTACGCTTGAAGCACGCGACGCCGCGCGAATCAGCTCTTCTTGAAGTCGTCCGGCAGCAGCTGGTGGCGCGACAGCAATTTGTAGAAATCGGTGCGGTTGCGCTTCGCCAGGCGCGCGGCCTGGCTCACGTTGCCCGTGGTGATCTGCAGGATCTGCGACAGATAGTTGCGCGTGAATTCATCGCGAGCTTCGTCGAAGGACGGCAGGCGGGTCGGATTCCCGCCGAGCGATTGCTGCACCAGCTCCGCGGTGATGATGGGGCCATGCGACAGCGCGACGTTTTGCCGCACGACGTTGTACAGCTGGCGCACGTTGCCGGGCCACTCGGCCGTCGCCAATAGCTCCACCGCTTCCGGCGCGTAAATCTTGCGCTGGCCGCTTTCCTTGGCGATCTGTTCCAGAAAATGCGCGACCAGCAAGGGAATGTCTTCGCGGCGGCGGCCCAACGAAGGTACTTCGATGTGCACCACATTCAGGCGGTAGTACAAATCCTCGCGAAATTGACCGGCGACCATCAACTCATGCAAGTCGCGGTGCGTGGCGGAAATGATGCGCACATTGGTCTGCACGGCATCCGCGCCGCCCACCGGGCGAATGGTGTTGTCCTGCAGTACGCGCAGCAGTTTGACCTGCAGCCGCATTGGCATGTCGCCGACCTCGTCGAGCAGCAAGGTGCCGCCGTCGGCGGTTTCGAACAGGCCTTTCTGGGCGCGCGCCGCACCGGCGAACGCACCGCGCTCATGCCCGAACAGTTCTGATTCCAGCAGGTTTTCGGCCATGGCGCTGCAATTGATGGCGGCGAAGGGTTTATTGCGGCGCGGACTGGCTTCGTGAATCGCTCTCGCCAGAAGCTCCTTGCCGGTTCCGCTCTCGCCGGTCAGCAATACTCGCGCATCCGTGCCTGCGACCATGTTGGCTTGCGCCAACTTGTCTTCCATGAGCGGATTGCGGGTAATGATATTCGCGCGCCAGTCCTCATCCACATGCGCAAAGCCCGACACCTTGAGCGCCTTCTGCACGTGATCGAGCAGTTCCTGCTTGTCGACTGGTTTGGTGAGGAAGCCGAATGCGCCGCTCTGCGTGGCGTGCACGGCATCCGGAATGGTCCCGTGGGCCGTCAAAATGATGACTCGTAAACCCGGCCAGCGGCTTTGCAGCTCCTTGAGCAGGCCGATACCGTCCATCTGGTCCATGCGCAGATCCGTGATCACCAGATCCGGTCTGAAGCGCACACACGCGGCCAGCGCGGCAGCCGCGCTTTCAACGGCTTCGACTTCGTAGTTCTCGGCCCGCAGGCGGATCGTCAACAGACGCAACAGGCCAGGGTCGTCATCAACGACCAGGATGCGGGCTTTGCGCTTTTGGGGTGTCAGCGAGTCGCGTGTGCTCGGCGTCAAGCCGAACGACAGGGGGGTGGTGGCGGCAATGGAATAGGCGTTCAGTGCAGTATCTCCGTGTCCGATTATGGCGTGTGGGGGGCGCCGGAACCGCGGTCGGTGACAGATCGTTGCTCGATATGTGTTACCGCCTCCAGTTTAGCCCTGGCCTCGTCCAAGGCCTTGCGCAACTTCGCATTTTCGTCCGACTCTGCCGCCAAACGGCGGTTTACGGCCTGCAGCTTGTCGTGCGAATCATTGGGCACCGCCTCGCGCATGCGGGCGTTTTCGGCCTGCAAGATCAGCCTTTGCTCCACCTCTTTGAGCTGAACGCTGGCCAATAGACGCTCCACAGGCAGGAGAGTTTCGGGCCTTGCGAGGAGTTCCGCCAACTGTCGCTGGGCGGCGACGGGATCCGCCCCGCTATAGCCGGGCGTGGCCAAAGCCAGCGCATAGCGGAGTTTGTTGCTGGTCGTGGGCTGCAGCTCTGCCGCTTCCTTGGCCTGCTGGAAGATCTCAGCCTGTCGAGCAGGGTCGCCCTGAGGCAGATTGCTCATCATTTCGAGCAAGGGTGCCACGGGGCCAAGGTCAGGTCTCGGACCTTCCTGCACGGCCGGAGCGGCTGGTTTTGGGGTGCCCAACACGCCACAGCCGCCGATCAAAATGCTTGCCGCGCATGCTGCAATGCGCTTTCCACTATGCAGCATGAGCTTTTTCACGCGTTGCCGGCACGGCCGGGCGCAAGGGCAGCCGCACGCGAAAATGCGCGCCGCCCGACTTGGATTCGAGGATTTCGATACTGCCGCCATGAGCGTTGACGAATTCAGTCACCACGGAAAGCCCGATGCCCGTGCCCTTGACGTGCCCGCCTTGGGGGGTTTTTCCTTGATAGAAGGCTTCAAAGATCCGATTGCGCTCATCGGCAGGAATACCGGGTCCGCTATCCATCACATCCAACAGCAATTGTTCGCGCTCGGCTCGCGCGTGCAGCGAAATCGTGCCGCCGCGCGGCGTGAATTTGACGGCGTTGGACAGCAAATTGTCGAGGATCAGGCGCACCTTGCTGCGATCCGCCACGGGCGTGAGATCCTCCACCTGCACGTCGAGGCGCACACGCTGGGCGACCAGCGTGAGTTGCTGGTTCTCCAAGACGCTCTTGATCAACGGGCGCAACTTGAACTCGGAAACCTCCAACCCGACGCTCTTGGCCTGCCAAGCGCTGAAAGACAACAGATTTTCGATGAGCCGCTGAAGCTTCATGCCGTTCTCGCGCAAGATCGCGGTGACCTCTCGCTGGCCGCTTTGCAGCTCACCCACCGCGCCGTCCATCAGCAGTTCGGTTCCCTCGCGAATGTTTGCCAGGGGAGTCTTCAATTCATGTGACATATGCCGCAGAAACCGGTTCTTTTCCTGCGCCAAATCGAGCAATCGGCTTCTAAGCCATTCCAGCTGCGCCGCCAATCGCTCGAGGTCCGCGGGCCCCTGAATCGCAATCGGCCTCGAGAAGGAGCCGCGCCCCAACTCGCTGATGGCCCGATCGATCGCCCGGATCGGTCTCGCGAACAAAAAAGTGAACACGCCGACGACCGCGAGCGTCATGGGCACGAGCAGCAGTGTTTGCCAGACGAGATTCTGCTGCGCATGCTGCGTCGCCAATTCCAGGCTCGCCGTTTCGCGATCGATCTGCAGGCTGATCCGATCCGAGACATTGGACGCCGCGTCCGAGAGCTGCGGAAAGCTGCCGATCAGCTCCGCCATATGGGTCGAGTTCGGCGCGGCATGCCGCAGGTCCTGCAGCAATTGATTCGCTTTGGATTCCACCGCGCGCACACCCTGCTGCGATGCTTCGTCCAGCGGCAGTGTAAGAAGTTCCTGAATGGCGGTGACCAAGCGTGCATGGTGACTCGCATACACATCGAGTAGTTTTGCATCGCCGATGACTTGATACAGGCGCGCTTGGCGCTCCAGTCCGCCGATCTCTTCGAACATGCGCTGATTGTTGCGCGTACCCTGCATGCCGTGAACGACCAGCTGTTGGCTGCGAACCGACAGGCGATTCATTTGCACAGCGGCATTCACGATGGCAAACAGCAGCGGAGCGGCCACGATCGTAAAGCCGATCAGCATCAGTCCGCTCAATGACTTGGGTCGCGGCAATCGCATGGGCCGCATTCTAGCGTGTCGGACTCAAAAAGGAGTGACGGGATCGTATCTGTAGAATTGACTCGCATGAACAGCGAAGCGCCGTATTCCGAACTTTCTCCCGAGACCGTGCTGGACGCGATCGAAGCGCTCGAGTATCGCTGCGACGGCAGGGTCCTGGCGCTCAATAGCTATGAAAACAGGGTCTACCAAATCGGCCTCGAGGAGGGTGAGCCCTTGGTCGCCAAGTTCTATCGGCCCGGCCGCTGGAGCGATGCCGCGATTCGCGAGGAGCATGCTTTCGCCGGCGAGCTGGCCGCACTGGAAATTCCGGTGGTCGCGCCGCTCTTGCGCGAAGGCGAATCCCTCCATGTGCATCGCGGCTTCCGCTACGCTGTTTTTCCGCGCCGTGGCGGACGATGGCCGGAACTGGGTTCAAGCGATGAGCGGGAATGGGTCGGCCGATTTCTCGGGCGGATCCATGCCGTGGGGCGCGCCGCGGTCTTCCGCGAGCGCATCGCGTTGAGCATGGATGACCTTGGCCGCAATGCCCGCGATTTCGTGCTCGACGGTGATTGGATGCCGGACTACCTGGCGACCAAGTACGCCGATCTCACCGACCAGCTGCTCGAGGCCGTGGACGGCAGAGCGCGGGATTGGGGCGGGGCGCGCGTTGGGCGCATTCTCGGGGACTGTCATCGTGGCAACATCCTTTGGACGGATCTGGGGCCGCACTTTGTGGACCTCGACGATTGTCTCACCGGACCCGCGGTGCAGGATCTGTGGATGCTGCTATCGGGCGGCTTGCAGGAAATGCGCACGGAATTGCATGATTTACTCAAAGGTTATGAGCAGTTCTTGCCCTTCGATCGGCGTGAGATCGCCTTGATCGAGCCTCTGCGCGCTTTGCGGATGATTCACTACTCGGCGTGGTTGGCGCGCCGCTGGCACGATCCTGCATTTCCGAGAGCCTTCCCGTGGTTCGCCGAGCCACGCTATTGGGAACAACACTACCGCTCGCTGGAGGATCAGTTGGCGGCGGTGCTCGAGCCGCCGTTGGAGTTGTGACGGTCGCACGTTGTGATTGGCGCCGGTTTTGGTGATGATACGTGCATGGCCGGAACGCTGGGGATGATGAGAGTCCAAGTTTTGCTGCTTTGTGCGGCGGCGGCATTGTGCGCGTGCAACCGGGATTCAGAGTCGGCCCCGCCGGGCGGCGCGGTGGCGCACGTCAAACCCAAGGCGCCGGTTATCGCCAAGAGCGGCCCCACGGTTGCCGAACAAACGGCGGGCATGGTGGAGGCGGCGAATCAGGGTAAATCCCTGGTGCCGGTCGATTTGAAGTTCGATTTAGGCGGGCGGCCGAAGGTCGGGCAGGTGCTGGATATCAATCTGGCGCTCATTCCGCAAATTGCAGCGAGTCCTGCGAGCATTCAGGTGAGCGATGGCGACGGGCTCACGGTGGCGCCGGGCACCAAGCAAGTTGATATCCCTTCGGCGGAAGCGGGTGAGGTCTATCGTCACACTGTGCAAGTAACGCCCAACGCCGAAGGGGTGTTGCTGGTAGCCGTGACCGTATCTCTCAAACACGACGAAGTCACCGATCAAAGGGCTTTCTCGATTCCCATCATTGCCGAGCGCTGAAATCCCGGGCAGCCGGAGCGTAAAGGCACTATAATGGTGGGTTTCCTCCCTCAAGGTCCACTGTGACTCAGAAACTTCGCAACATCGCCATCATCGCGCACGTCGATCATGGCAAGACCACTCTCGTCGATCAGCTGTTGCGCCAGTCCGGCACGCTCGATGCGCGCAAGGATTTGCAAGAGCGCGTCATGGATTCGAATGATTTGGAGCGCGAACGCGGGATCACGATCCTGGCCAAGAACACGGCGATTACTTGGGGCGACTACCGGATCAACATCGTGGACACGCCGGGACATGCTGATTTCGGCGGCGAAGTCGAGCGGGTGCTGGCCATGGTCGACTGCGTGCTGCTGCTCGTCGATGCGGTCGACGGCCCCATGCCGCAGACGCGCTTTGTCACACAAAAGGCTTTCAAGCATGGCCTCCGGCCCATCGTCGTCATCAACAAGATCGATCGCGACGAGGCCCGCCCGGGCTGGGTCTTGGATCAGACCTTTGATCTGTTCGATCGGCTGGGCGCGACCGACGAGCAACTGGATTTCCCCGTCATCTACGCCTCGGCGCTGCGTGGATTCTCGGGATTGGAGTCCACGGTGCGCGACGGCGACATGCAGCCCCTGTTCAAAACCATCGTTGAACACTGCCCGCCCCCCGATGTGGACGTGGACGGTCCGTTGCAGCTGCAGGTCACCTTGCTCGATTATTCGAGCTATGTCGGCGCCATCGGCATCGGGCGCATCAAGCGCGGCACCATCAAGCGCGGCATGACCGTCACCGTCGTTTCCCGCGAGGGCAAGCAGCGCACCGAGAAGATCACCCAGATCTTGGGTTTCCACGGCCTGACACGGATCGAAGTGGAATCGGCCGGCGCCGGCGACATCGTCGCCTTCGCGGGCATCTCCGAACCGAAGGTCTCGGACACCTTGTGCGACCCCGCGACGGTCGAACCGCTGCCCAGCCTCACCGTTGATGAGCCGACCATCAGCATGACGTTCGAGGTCAACACCTCGCCCTTCCTGGGCCGCGAAGGAAAATTCGTCACCAGCCGGCAGATCCGTGAACGCTTGGAACGCGAGGCGATCCACAACGTAGCCTTGCGTGTCGAGCCGACCGCAGACCCGGATAAATTCGTGGTCTTCGGGCGCGGCGAGTTGCATCTGGGGGTGCTGCTCGAGAACATGCGGCGAGAAGGCTACGAAATGGCTGTTTCCAGGCCGCGCGTGGTCATCAAGCACGTCGACGGCGCCGCCCACGAACCCATCGAGCAAGTGACCATCGACGCGGACAGCGACGCGCAGGGCGCCGTCATGCAGGCGCTCGGCAGCCGCGGCGGCGATTTGAAGGATATGCAGGCTGACGGGCGCGGGCGCGTACGGTTGGACTACATGATTCCGTCGCGCGGCTTGATCGGTTTCCAGACCGAGTTTCGCACCATGACCCGCGGTACCGGGTTGCTGCATCACGTGTTCGACCACTACGGGCCGGTCGTGCAGCGCCAATTGGGTCAGCGTCCGAACGGCGTGTTGATCTCGAACGGCCAGGGTGTTGCGCTGGCGTATTCGTTGTTCAGCCTGCAGGAGCGCGGGCGCCTGTGCATCGGAGCGAACGAAGAAGTCTATGAGGGCATGATCATCGGCATGAACAACCGCCTCGATGACCTGGTCGTCAACCCGCTGAAGGGCAAGAAGCTCACCAATATGCGGGCATCAGGCAAGGACGAGGCTGTCGTGCTGTCGCCGCCGATCCGATTTTCGCTCGAACAGGCCATGGAGTTCATCGACGATGATGAACTCATCGAGGTGACGCCCACTTCCATTCGGCTGCGCAAGCGCAATTTGAAGGAAACCGACCGCAAGCGCTCCGAGCGCGAAACCGCGGCTTGAGGCTCGTTCGGCACTTAACGGAATATTGGCCGAAACGAGACGCACGTCACGCCGCGCATCCGGGATCTCCCTAACATCGCCTAAGTTCGGTTGCGGGGACGATGCACCGATTCATTTGCGGGAGATCCTAGGTCTTGTCACGCGAAACCGCGGCTGCAATCCGTACTGAGCCGGCGCCGCCGGCAGAGAGCTTCAACCCTCTGCTGGAGCGGCAAATCGCGGAGACGCGCGGGCGCGGCGGCGAGCCTGAGCTGGACCAACTCCTGAAAACCATCAGCGCGCACTACGATCGGCTCGACGCCGAGCGGCGCGGCGTCGTGCGCTCCATGCAGCTCATGTCCGATGAGGCGCAGGCCATGACTCGCGAAATTCGCGAGCAAACCGCTTCACACCTTCAAGCGATTCTCGACAACGTCAAGGACGCCATCATCACGGTTGACGATGCCGGGCATATCGAAACGTTCAATCACACCGGAGAACGGATATTCGGCTACCCCGCCGCGGAAGTACTCGGCCGGTCTTTGGGATGCCTGTTCGCCGACATCGACCCGAAGAATCCGTGCGAATATCTCGAGCGCCTGGCGACCAAGATCGACGATACGCATGTGGACCTGGCCGCGACACAGACATGGGGTCTTGCCAAGGGTGGAAGCCGCGTCGCGATCGAAATCGCCGTCAGCAAGGCCAAACTCAATTGGCGGGACGGCTACATCGTCTGTATTCGCGACATCACCGAGAGACATCTCGCGGAAGTTTCGGTGCGCGAGAGTGAAGGACGCTACCGCACGCTGGTTGAACACGCTCCTGAAGTGATTGTCGTGTTCGACGTGGATGCCGGAAAGTTCGTCGACGTCAACGAAAACGCCTGTCGCTTCTTCAAGATGGACCGCGAGACCCTGCTGAACTGTGGGCCGGACAAAATCAGTCCGGCAACCCAGGGCGACGGCATGGCCTCCTTCGGTGTGTCTCGCGGCTACATTGAGAGCGCCCTGGCGGGCGAAGTGCCGGTCTTCGAGTGGCTGCATTGCGATTCAGCCGGTCAGAATTTTCCCTGCGAGGTCCGCTTCGTCCGGCTGCCCAGCTCCAATCGTCGATTGCTCCGGGCCAGCATCATCGATATCACCGGGCGCAAGCGCGCCGAAGCGATCGCTTCGGGTGAACGCCGGGTATTCGAAAAGATCGCCGCCAATGCGCCGCTGTCCTCGGCACTCGAGGCGATTTGCGAGCTGATCGAACGCGCCATGCCGGAGAGCTGCTGTGCGGTCAATTTGTTGGACCGCGACAAGCAGGCCTTGAATTTTGGCGTCGCGCCGAATCTGCCGCGCGAATTCGTGCAGGCCATGGACTACGCGCCGATCGGGATCCGCTACGGCTCCTGTTCGGCCGCCGTGTATTTGAGCCGCCTCGTGACCGTCGCCGATATCGAAACCGACGCACTCTGGGAGTATCGCCGGGAGGCGGCACGTCAGGCGGGATTCCGGGCCGCCTGGTCGGTACCCATCGTGGCCTCGGACGGTCAGGTGGTCGGTACCTTTGCCGTGTACCGCCGCCAACCCGGCATTCCCTTCTCCCGCGATCATGAACTCATGATGCGCATGGCGCAGATCGCCGGTATTGCCATTGAGCGCCGCGCGGCCGAGGACGCTTTGCGCAACAGCGAGTCGAAATTTCGCGGTCTGTTCGAAAGCGTCATGGAAGGGGTTTATCAAACCTCGCGTGACGGCCGCATTCTCGTCGCCAATCCTGCCTTCGTGAATTTGCTGGGCTACGCTTCCGCCGAGGAACTGTATCAAGTTCCCGCGGGGGCATTGTTTTGGTATCCCAACGATCGCGAAAATTTCGCGCGCCGTGCCGAGATCGAGGGGGAGCTGCGCAACTAAGAATATGTGATGCGCCGTAAGGATGGATCCATGTTGGTGGTGGTCGACAATTGCCGGGTGGTGCGCGATCCGAACGGACGCGTCTGTGGCTTTGACGGCACGCTGACCGACATCACCGAGCGCAAGAAAGCCGAAACCGCCGTTTTCCAGGCCAAGGAGCGCGCCCAGGTCACTCTGCAATCGATCGGCGATGCGGTCATTACGACGGATTCGGAAGGGCGGATCGACTACATGAATCCGGTCGCCGAAAGTCTGACGGGATGGGAAAACCGCGAAGCACAAGGACAGTTGATCGGCGATGTCTTGACGGTGGTGGACGAGACCACCCGCGAACGGAGTGAAAACCCGGTGGCGCGCTGTCTTCGTGAGGGACAGGTTTTGGGACTGGCCGAGCACACCGTGTTGGTCAATCGCCGCGGCCAGGAAATCGCCATCCAGGACTCGGCCGCGCCGATCCGCGACCGGGCCGGTAATCTCATCGGCGCGGTCATGGTGTTTCACGATGTCAGCAAGGAGCGGCGGCTGCATCGCGCGCTGCACTATCAGGCAAGCCACGATGCGCTCACCGGATTGATCAATCGCCGCGAGTTCGAGAATCGACTGACCGTCGCAGTCGAGGACGCGCGGCAGAATGCGCAAGCCCGTCACGTGCTCCTGTATTTGGATTTGGATCAATTCAAGCTCGTCAACGATACCTGCGGACATCCGGCGGGCGACCTGCTCCTGAAGCAGATCACCGGCGTCATTCAATCGCGGGTCCGGGGCGGCGACACTCTCGCGCGATTGGGCGGCGATGAGTTCGGGATCCTGTTGCAGGACTGCGCGCGCGATCAGGCGCTGCGCATTGCGGAGAATCTGCGGCAAGCCATTCGCGACTATCGCTTCACGTGGCAGGGCGGCGTGCTGGCGGTCGGCGCCAGCATAGGCATCGTGGAAATCACCAACGAGATTCCCACCGTCGCCAATGTCATGAGCGCCGCCGATGTGGCTTGCTACTCGGCCAAGGATTCGGGGCGAAATCGGGTCCGGCTCTACACGCCCGACGACATGCCGGAACGGCATCGGGAGATGCATTGGGTCTCGAAGCTGGCGCGCGCGCGCGACGAGAGCCGCTTCGAGTTGTTTTATCAACCGATCGTTCCGATCGGTTCCAGGCCGCATGAGCGCGAGCACTTCGAGCTGATGTTGAGATTGCGGGACGAGACCGGAACCATCGTGACGCCCGCCGAATTCATTCCCGCGGCGGAGCGCTACAACATCATGCCGTCAATCGACCGGTGGGTGGTGCGGCAGGCCCTCGACCGGGTGGTTCATCGCATCGAGTCAGGCGTCAAGCCCTTCACCGTCGCGGTGAACCTGTCGGGGACCTCGCTCAACGACGAGCGATTTCTCGAGTTTTTGATTGCCGAACTGAGCGGCAACGAGTTGGTGGCGGGCGCGATGTGCTTCGAGATCACCGAAACGGCCGCCATCGAAAACTTGAGCAACGTCGTGTACTTCATGCGCGAGTTGAAAAATCGGGGCTGTCACTTCGCACTGGACGACTTCGGCAGCGGCCTGTCGTCGTTCATGTATCTGAAAACACTGCCGGTCGACTATCTGAAAATCGACGGCCAATTCGTCGAAAATGTCACCCGCGACCCGGTCGATCGCAGCATGGTCGCGGCGATCAGCCAGGTCGGCAACGCCATGGGGATTCAAACCATTGCCGAGCGGGTGGAATCGCCGGAAGTCCTGGCCGAATTGGGCCGATTGGGAATCGGCTTCGCCCAGGGGTTCTACATCGCCAAGCCCCGGTCGACCGACGAATTTCCTTATCTGCGGTGAAGAATTCCTCCGAACGGGGTACTCTTTAGCCCAAGGGGCTCTGAGTTATCCTAAAAAGCCCTGAGTTGTCCTAAGGGGCTTTGAGCTTTTGGCCGGCGAGGGGAGGGTTCGACATGATTCTCGGGATGTCCTTGGCGACTTTCACGCAGTTTCACGTGATCATCAGCCTGATTGCCATCATCAGCGGCATCGTCGTGGTCCTTGGTATGTTAGGGGCAAATCGCATGCCGGGCATGACCGCCCTGTTTCTCATTACCACCGTGGCCACCAGCGTCACCGGATTCATGTTTCCCACTCCTTTTGACGCCGCGGACGTGATCGGCATCATCTCACTGGTAATTCTGGCGATGGCCATTCTCGCGCTTTACGCCTACAAGCTCGCGGGCACGTGGCGCGGCGTCTATGTCGTCAGTGCCATGGTTGCCTTGTACTTGAACTGCTTCGTTCTCGTGGTCCAGTCGTTCATGAAGATCGGGTTCTTCCATGCCCTGGCGCCCACGCAGAAGGAACCACCGTTCGCCGTGGCACAGGGGGCGGTGCTGATCCTGTTCATCGGACTGGGCGTCGCCGCCTTCAAGAAGTTTCGCCCGATGACCCGGGCGCCCGCCATCGCCTAAGGCACCCCGATGCAGAAGCTTGCCAAGGGTCGGAGACGCGGCTCAAGAGCCGGCATATGGCTGCTGGCCCTGCTGCTGTTTCGCGCCTACATACCCGCCGGCTTCATGCCGGCCGGCGGCGTGCCGTTTGCCTTGGAGTTGTGCCCCACCGGCATGGTGGGCGTGCCGGCAGCCCACTTTCACCACCATGCAGGCACGCATACCGCCTTCGAGACCTGTCCGTTCGGCAGCGCTCCGGCCGCCGGGCCGATCTCGCATCACCTCGATTTTGAATCCGCTGGACCGGCGCCTGTCCAGCGAATAGCGGCCTTCGAGGTGCCACGCCTCGGCCTTCGTCCGCAACGATCCCACCAGCCTCGCGCACCTCCCTCACTCGCTTGAACTGAATCCGACCGTCGTCCGCGATCCTTTGTCACAAAGGTCGCGCGTCTTTGATTTCGAGCGAGGGAAGTTCATGAGTTTCTCGATCAACCGTTCAGGTATGGCGCTGCTCGCAGCGCTTCTTTGGCATTCACCGCTGCACGCCGCCGACGTCGGCAGCGTCCGCGGAGTCGTTCACGACCAGCAACACCATCCGCTCGCCGATGCCCGTGTGACGCTGAAGTCGGCCACCTCGCAATGGTCGCAGTCTTCCGTTACCGATGTGCGCGGTGAATTTTCATTCATGACCGTGCCGCTCGGCGACTATGTGTTGAGCGTCGGCGATCCGGGCTTCGCCTCGACGGCACAAGCCGTCAGCGTGGCGTCGGGATCCTCGCCGGTCGCTCATGTGCAACTGGCCAAGGGGCCGGAGTTGGACACTTTGACCGTGACCGCGTCGCCCGAAACCACCGTGCTCACCACGGCGACGCCGACCACCGTGGTGAATCGCCTGGACATTGAACGCGCGCCGGGCGCGGAGCGCAGCAACAGCCTGGCGATGATCACGAACTTCGTGCCCGGGGCGTACGTGGTGCATGACCAATTGCACGTTCGGGGCGGCCATCAAACAACCTGGGCCGTCGACGGGGTGGAAATTCCCAACACCAACATTGCCAGCAACCTGGGTCCGCAAATCGATCCGAAAGACATCGACTATCTCGAAGTGCAGCGGGGGAGTTATCAGGCGGATCAGGGGGATCGCACCTACGGCGTGTTCAACGTGGTGCCCCGCACCGGATTTGAGCGCGACAATCAGGCTGAACTCATCGCCAGCGGCGGCAGCTACGGTCAGACGAACGACTATTTCAGCGTGGGCAGCCACACGGAGCGCTTCGCCTACTATGCGAGCGTGAACGGCAATCGCAGCGGTCTCGGCATCGAGACGCCGGTAGCGCAGATCATTCACGACTCGCAGGATGGCTACGGCGCCTTCAGCACCCTGATTTTCAATGCTACGCCGGATGATCAATTCCGCCTGGTGTTTTCCGCACGTCACGACAACTATGAAATTCCCAATACACCGGATCAGCCGTTGGACGACGTGCAGCGCGAAACCGATGTATTCGCGATTCTTTCCTGGGTGAGAAAATTGGGCGCCGATGCAGCTTTGACCAGTTCACTGTTCTATCATCAGAATCGTGCTGATTTGGACGGCGCGCCGAACGACCGTCCCATCAGCACCACCGATCAGCGCACCTCGACCTATGTGGGGGGGCAGGAAATGCTGCGCTGGCATGTATCACGCCATGATCTGCAAGCCGGCGTGACCGGCTTTAGTCAACGCGACAAAGAGTCCTTCAATGTGCTTTTCAACGATCCAAGCGCCGCGCCTGATGCAAGCGCGGCGCCCATTTACCAGACGGTCAGTCCCTTAGGTGCGCTGGTTGCGGCGTATGTCGAGGACACGTTCAAGGCGACTGATTGGCTGAGTTTCGCCGGCGGCGTTCGTCAAACGCATTTCGACGGTGGGGTGGCGGAGAATGCCACCAGTCCCCGTCTCGGCGCGACCCTGCGGCTTCCCGGGGGCAACTGGCTCTTGCGCGGCTTCTGGGGCAAGTACTATCAGGCGCCGCCGCTCATCACCTTAAGCGGTCCTTTGCTGCAGTTCGCACAGAGCAATAACCTGGGCTTCATTCCGCTGCACGGCGAACGCGACGAGGAGTATCAATTCGGCCTGACCATTCCCATCGAGGGTTGGACCGTCGATATCGATCACTTTCATACCCTGGCGAAGAACTTCTTTGACCACAACAACATTGGCAACTCCAATGCGTTCCTGCCCCTGACCATCGACGGCGCGCTGATCCAGGGCAATGAGCTGGCCATTCGTTCGCCGAAGCTCTGGAATATCGGCCAATTCCACCTGGCCTATTCGAATCAGACCGCGGACGGCTTTGGTGCCGTCAACGGTGGGCTCACGGACTTCGGCCCGCCGGGCGGCAGCTTCGCCCTCGACCACGATCAGCGAAACACGGCAAACGCAGGATTCGACGTGAACCTGCCGTGGGCGTCGTTCGCTTCATTGAGCGTGTACTACGGATCGGGATTTGCCAATGGCGATGCGCCGCCGACCCATCTGCCGGGCCATACGGAAGTCAATTTGAGCGCCGGCAAGTCATTTGGGCAGAGCCTCGAAGCCTCTTTGACCATTTTGAATCTGACCAATCGTCACTTGTTGATCGACAACAGCCTCACTTTCGGCGGCGTGCACTACAACGATCCGCGGCAAATCTACGCGCAGATTCATTACAAGTTTGGTTATTGAAATGCCGGCGCGCGTTATACAATTGCGGCATGCCGTTCGAACTACAACCTCGGATCCAAAATGAGCTGATCAAGATCGAGCCTCTCGAGGCCGGTGATTTCGAAAATCTCTTTGCCGTGGCATCCGATCCGCTGATCTGGGAGCAGCATCCCAGCAGCGATCGCTATCAGCGCCCCGTCTTTGAGAATTTCTTCAAAGGTGCCATGGCATCGGGCGGTGCCTTTCGGGTCATTGATAGCACCAATGGCGAGCTGATCGGCAGCTCTCGGTACTGCGACTATGAGGAAGCTCAGCGTCAGGTCAGCATCGGCTATACCTTCATTGCCCGCAGCAGGTGGGCGCGCCACTACAATCGAGCCTTGAAGACATTGATGCTCGATCATGCATTTCAGTACGTGGATCGCGTCACCTTCAAGGTCGGCATCCATAACTGGCGCTCGCGCAAGGCGATGGAAAAGCTCGGCGGCATCTACATCGGCGAGGAATCGGTGAGTTACTCGGGCGAAGCCGCTCACCCCAACGTGGTCTTCAAGATCGATGCCGCGGACTGGGCCAATCGCCCGCGATAGCCGGGAGTCTCACTGATCCGCCTCAGACCGGCCTCTGAGCGGCCTCTGACCGGCCACTGATCGGCCAAGGCGCCTAGTCCAGGCGCTGCAGGGTCACTTGTAGACCATCCTTGGGCTTGGCGATGGGCACGAGCTGATACGGCATGACGTAGCCCGGCGCGATGCTCCATCGATAGCGCAGCAGCAATTGATGCATGATGGCCTTGACCTGCAAGGTGGCAAAGTGCTGGCCAATGCACATATGCGCGCCGCCGCCAAAGGGCACCCAGGCAAATGCATGCCGTTTGTCCTCCTGGCGTTCGGGGCTGAACCGTTCGGGATCGAATCGAGCGGGATCGGTCCACAGCGAGGGCATGTAATGCACATGGATCGGGTAGACGCCGACCATCATCCCCGCGGGGATCTCGTATCCTTGAAATACCGTGTCCTTGGTGCACATCCGCGGCATCGAGGTGAGCGGCGGCGTCAGGCGCAGTGCCTCGCGCATCGTCCACGAAAGTTCCTCGAGCCGATCGAGATCGTCATACTCGAGTTGAGCCTTGCCCAACGCCGTCGCCTTGGCGCGCAATCGCTCCTGCCATTCCGGATGGCGCGCCAGCAGATACATCATCGTCGTCAGCGTGCTGGTGGTCGTGTCATGCGCCGCCATCATCAGGAATATCATGTGATCGATGATTTCCTGATCCGTGAAGCGCTCCCCCTCTTCACTCTGCGCGTGGCAAAACTCACTGAAGAAATCGCTGGTGTGGGTGGCGCGTTTTTCCGGCAACAGCTCGCGGAAACGCTTCACCAGCAATTCGCGTCCGCGAATGCCGCGCCACATGGTCAGCCCCGGTATCGGTACTCGAATGATGGCCAGCGATGCCGCCACCGTGGCGACGAAGGCTCGATTGAGATCCTTGGCGCTGCGGCCGAGTTCGACCCCCATGAACACGGAGGCGGCAAGGTCCAGCGTGAGTTGCTTGAGCAGGGGAAACATCTGGCGCGCGGCCGAGCGCATCGTCGCCGGCATCCAGGCTCCGATGCCGACATCGATGGCGGGGCTCATTTGCGCAAGATAGGTGCGCAGGGCCGGTTTTCGAAAGGCAACCTGCATGATGCGCCGCTGATAGCGGTGCTCATCGCCGTCCATGGCCATGATGGCGCCGGGAAACACTCTGCCGATGTACGGCTCCCAGCCCCGCGCGCTGGAGAAGGCGCCCTCTCGATTCTTCCATACGAATTCCAGCGCGTCCGGCCCCAGCAGGCTGATCATGCCGCCGCGGCCGATGGCGACTCGCCAAATGGGACCGTGCGTTTTCTCGAGCGCCATCAAATGGCCGACCAGATCCTTGCGCATCGCCATGATCTGTCCCAAGACCGAGGAACGATGTGTCGGAATCGACTTGTAGGGAGCGGTGCTCGATCCCACGGTCGGCGAGAGCTGCGTCGCTGGTTCGTTCATTTTAAGTGATGGTAGCAGATCCTCGGGTTATGGCTGATTCGTCGACCCCGGCTTCGCCGGCGCCGACCGCCCGCCATCGGCCGGATTCTCTTCAATATCGTTTTGGCATAGCGATATATCGGGCGGCGACTATGCTGATGCACTGGATGCCCGGATAATAGCGATGATGGCTACCATAGGAACAGAACGCGTATTGACGGTCCATCATTGGAACGAGACCGTGTTCAGCTTTACCACCACGCGCGACCAGGCTTTGCGATTCGAGAACGGCCATTTCATCATGCTGGGGCTGCGGATTGACGAAAAGCCCGTGATGCGGGCTTATAGCATCGCGAGTGCGAATCACGAGGAGCATCTGGAGTTCTTGAGCATCAAGGTCGCCGATGGGCCGCTGACCTCGCGTCTTCAACATATCAAGCCCGGCGATGAGATTCTCATCAGCCGCAAGCCGACCGGCACGCTGCTGTTGCACGATTTGAAGCCGGGTAAGCGCCTCTACCTCCTGAGTTCGGGTACGGGTCTCGCGCCCTTCATGAGCCTCATCAAGGATCCGGAGGTTTATGAACGATTCGAGAAAGTCATTTTGGTCCATGGTGTGCGCTACAGAAGCGAACTGGCCTATCGGGATTACATCGAGTGGGAATTGACGCACCACGAATATCTGGGTGAGCTGGTGCGGGAGAAGCTGGTTTACTTCCCAACCGTCACGCGCGAGCGGTTTCGCTACCAAGGCCGCGTCACGGCTTTGATCGAAACCGGCAAGCTTTTCGAAGACATTGATATGCCCGCCCTGAATCCGGCGGAAGACCGGGTCATGATTTGCGGCAGTCCCGCCATGCTGGCCGATCTGTCCGCCATGCTGGATGCGCGCGGCTTTCAAATCTCACCCCACGTGGGCGAGCCCGGCGACTATGTCATCGAGCGCGCGTTCGTCGCCCGGTAAGGTCGGAGCGGCTTCGCTTATACAGTAGTCGCGGCTCCCGACTACTGGATTTACGAACGTTGAGCCGGCGCGTAGAGTTTGCAGCATGTCGCGCAATTTCTTCGGCCATCAATCATTCAAGGGCAGGGGCGCCGCGTCAAATGTTCCGGGTCGGTTCGATGCGCTCAACCTCGAGCAAGCCGATGACGGTTGGTACCGGGACGAGATCGTCGAGAACTTGACCGAAACCGTGCTGCCGGATCGCGCCCGAAGCGTGATCACCTCGAACGATTCGCCTGATGTCGGATTTGAAGTCTCGATAAACCCGTACCGCGGCTGCAGTCATGGCTGCATTTATTGCTTTGCCCGTCCCACGCATTCCTATCTCGGGCTGTCGCCGGGGCTGGATTTTGAAACCAAGCTTTTCTACAAGGCCGACGCGGTCAATCTCTTGGAAGCCGAACTCGCCAAGCCGAAATACAGGTGCAAAACCATTGCGCTGGGCATCAACACCGATGGCTATCAGCCGCTGGAGAAGCGCCTGGAAGTCACGCGGGGCATCCTCGGCGTGCTGGCTCGCTGCCGTCACCCGGTCACCATCGTCACGAAGAGCGCCTTGATCATCCGCGACCTTGATTTGCTCAGCGATCTTGCGAAAGACCGGTTGGTGTCGGTGATGTTGAGCATCACTTCTCTGAGCGCCGACATTAAACGGACCTTGGAGCCGAGGACCGCCTCGCCGCAGGCGCGATTGCGGGTGATTCAGCAATTGTCCGCAGCGGGCGTCCCGGTCGGCGTGCTGGTCGCGCCCGTCATACCGGCGATCACCGATCATGAAATAGAGGATATCTTGAGCGCGGCAAGGTCAGCGGGTGCCACGCGCGCGGGCTACGTCTTGTTGCGCTTGCCGCATGAGCTGAAGATTCTTTTTCGCGAGTGGCTCGCCGAGCACTATCCCGACCGTGCGAAGCACGTCATGTCGCTGATCAATCAGGCGCGCGGCGGCAAGGACTATGATTCGCAATTCGGCGTGCGCATGCGCGGTACCGGTCCTTATGCCGAACTTCTGCGCACGCGATTCGACCTGGCGAAACGCAAGCTGGGCTTCCTGGGCGCGGAGGAGCGCTACGACCTCGATACGACCCTGTTTCGCCCACCGCACCTGAACACACCGCAGCTCGAGCTGGGATTCTGATCAGGCGTCGCCGGCGTTGCGTGTGATGAGCTGAAATTTTCGCGTGCGCTCATTGAGCGCAATGTCCGCAACGATCGGCACCTCGAATGCGACGTTGCTGAGGCCTTTCTGCTGGAGAATTTCCGTCAGGCGCGCTTTCACGCCGGCAGCGGCGGCAGTTCGGCGTGCACTGTCAAGCCTTGCATCGACGCAGATCGGAAAGCGGAATGAACTGGGACCCGTGATTTGCATCTGGAATCGCGTAACCCCGTCCACGAATATCTCATTGATGGTGTGCGGGCTGATGAAATCCGTGGCGCCGGCGCTGTTGACGAACACCGGCATCTGCTCGGTGCGGCCCACCAGATTCTCGATCACGATGCGGCGCGCACCCGGCGCACTCACGGGCCGCAGAATGTCCGACATCCGATAGCGGATCAGCGGCATGGTGAAATTGTAGAGATTGGTGATGAGCGAATGATCTTCGTAGAACTCGAACACCAAATCGTCGTCCATGAGCGTCATGGTGTCGGTGCCGGGGTTCGATATCCCCAACATCATGTGTTCCGTACAGGCATAGATGCTGGAAGCGGCTGCGCCGCGGAAGGCGGCGGACAGGAATTGCATGTCGGCCGTCGTCACCATTTCTCCGGTGGCGGCCACGGCAGCCGGTTTGATGTCGAGCCTGCCGGCGCGCTGTTCCTCTCCCAGCATTTTCAGCGCCGTGGTATAGCCCCACAGCATATCGGGCTGGAACTGATTGATGCGTTCCACCACCTGCGGCAACGGCGTGTTGACCTCGAAGGCCTGCGCATTGATGAACAGCCGTCTCACGCCCTGCTGCAAGGACGCGATGCTCGTCACGCCGGCGAAATGACCGCCGGTCGCGCCGTAAAACGCCACCCGGATGCGGCGGAGGCGCAAGCGCGATCGCGGAAACAAGTTGCGATATGCGTCGCGGTTGCGCATGGCCGCGGCGCGCATCCGTGCATGGTCGGCCGGCGCGTACAGGAAGTAGCCGACCTCGCCGGACGTACCCGAGGTGTGCATGACGGTGAACTCGTCGAACAGCAGTTCCTTCGGATCCGTGGAGCGGCTCAGGAAATCGGCGACGGCCTGTTTGCTGACGCGCGGATCGGTGACGATGTCGTCGAAATTCGCCATCAGCAGCGATTTCGTCAGCACCGGGAAGTCCGACGGCGTGCAGGTATTCAAGTCGATCGCGCGCCCGCGCACGATGTTGGCGTAGTAGGGTGCGTGCGCATACGCATGGCGCGCCAGGGCGCGGAATTTCCGGTTCTTGACCGCCTCGAGTTCGGCGCGGGAATTAGGATCAGTCATCCGCGCCTCACGAGCCCCCAGCCGCCGACCCATTGCATGCGCATTCAGTTACTAAGAGTGCGCCTGATTTTCTCGGCCTGAAGGGCAACAATTGGATAGTAAATGCACTGTCGGAGTGTTCAGCTCGTCAATGGAATATAGAAACTAAACATCTGTTTTGCAACATTAGCAAGCGGCCAAAACGTGTAATTTCGACTACCGGCAAAAATACTCGCGAGTATTTTTGCTCAATTGGGAGCCAGCACATCCGGGTTTCACGCCGTCCAATCGGGGATCAAGGAGCGTCCATTTGGCCATTTCGCTCTTGATGCGCGCCTGCGGTTTCGGACAGTGCTACTGATGAGGATTTTCGCGAGGCGTTGGACCGGGCACCGCCGGGGATCATTGATGCACGGTCGTGGGCTTACTGGAACTCCAAGATGGGCCGTTATCCGCCGCCACCGTTGCCAAAAAGGCATTTTGGAGATGACGAGGCCCCGGCAGCATTGACAGGAGGCTCAGTCCGGAGCCCTCATGCAAATCCATCATCGCGCAATGATCTTGAGGAGACACGGCGAGCAAGTCGGGAAGCATGGCTCAAAATGCGGCAGCTACAACCCAAAGAGAACATGGAGGAGGTCAGAAGGCGCGCGCGCGAGGACTGGCTCGCGAAGCACGGGCCCAAAAGGAAGTGACAATATCCTTCAACGGGGCCCCGACACAGTTTCCCGCTAGGCGATGGGGATGCTACGATCTCTGAAGCCACGCGGATTGACCCATATGCGTTTCATCAAGTGCGTTCTTGAGACAGATGACAGATAGACAAACTCAATTGATCTCAAGAAAGCTATCCGTGGCCCCGATGATGGATTGGACCGACCGCCACTGTCGGTTCCTGCATCGGCTTTATGCGCCCCATGCCTTGCTTTACACGGAAATGATCGTTGCCGCGGCCATCGTGCGCGGCGATGTGCGCCAATTGCTCGACCATGATGCGGGCGAGCATCCGGTCGCGCTGCAGCTGGGCGGTTGCAACCCCTCGGAACTGGCCAAGGCGGCACGCATCGGCACGGCTGCCGGTTACGCTGAAATCAATCTGAACGTGGGCTGCCCCAGTGATCGGGTCAAGAACGGCTCCTTCGGCGCCTGTCTCATGCTCAAGCCCGCGTTGGTGGCCGACTGCGTGCGCAGCTTGCGCGAGGCCACCCATTTGCCGGTCACGGTGAAGTGCCGCATCGGCATCGATGAGCGCGACGACTACGGGTTTTTCCGCGAATTCGCCGATGCCGTGGCGGCTGCGGGCATCGACGCGCTCATCGTGCATGCGCGCGCCGCAATCCTCGCAGGTCTGTCCCCCAAGCAAAATCGCGAGATTCCACCGCTGAAACATGACTTCGTGCATCGCCTCAAGCGCGAACGGCCCGAATTGACCGTGATATTGAACGGCGGACTGTCCGATGGCGCGGCGGTGAGCGCGCACCTGAGCCAGGGCATCGAGGGCGTCATGCTGGGGCGGGCTGCGTATCATCGACCCGCGTTGCTCGCCGAACTGGAACGCAGCCTGCTCAACCCCGCTTGGGTCGTTCCCGAGCCCTGGCAGATCGTCGAGCGCATGGTTCCCTATGCGAAAGCCTGCGCGCAACGAGGCATGCGCTTGCATTCGATCACGCGCCATATGCATGGCGTGATGGCGGGCCGCGAGGGCGCTCGGGCGTGGCGGCGGTTTCTCTCCGAGGTCGCGGCGCGGCCCGAAGCGGCTCCGGAAACGCTGTTTTCGGCCTTGCCCATCATAAAACAGGGCCTCGCTGCATAAACGCCCTAAGCGGGCTGAACTTACGTTAAGTATAATAATGTCGGCAATGGGCAAAGAAATCGAAGTCGCCATCCTATTTGCCGATGTCGTCGGCAGTACCAAGCTCTACGAGCTCCTGGGAGACTTACGCGCGCGAGACATGGTCGGCATCTGCATCGACGTCATGCGCGCGGCGACCGACCAGAATCACGGCACGGTCATCAAAACGATGGGTGATGAGGTGATGGCGACCTTTCCGACCGCCGACGATGCCTTGAATGCCGCCGCACAGATGCAGAGACAAATCGTCTCGCATCCTCAGCTGAAGGTCGACGAACAGACCGTTGCCATCCGCATCGGCTGCAACTTCGGTCCGGTGGTGCTGGAGAACCGGGATATATTTGGATCCGCCGTGCATACCGCGAATCGCATGACCAGTCAGGCGAAGGCCGGCCAGATCATGACCACGGCGACCATGGTTGAGCGCTTGTCGCCCGACTGGCGCACCTCGGTGCGCCAGATCGACATTGCAACGCTCAAGGGGCGCAGCAGCGAGGTGGCGCTGTTCGAAGTGTTGTGGCAGACCGAGGATGTCACCAGCATGGTGCCGGAAATCGCCATTACCGCCCGGGAGCGCGAGAAGGCGAGCAAATCGCAGCGCCTGCGCTTGCGGTATCAAGGGCAGGAAGTCCTCGTGAACGAGACTCGCGCCAACATCACCATCGGCCGCGCCGAGGAAAACGATCTGGTCGTGAAGGGCAATCTCATTTCACGCCTGCACGCCCGCGTGGAAATCAACCGCAACAAGTTCATGCTGATCGATCAGAGCACCAACGGCACCTTTGTTCTCGGGAAAGACGGCGAGGAAGCCTTCGTGCGCCGCGATTCCATGCAAATTCGCGGCGAAGGCTTGATCGGACTCGGCAAGGCGCCCGACAGCAACTCTTCCCAGGTTATTCGCTACACCTGCGAGGAATGAACCCGCGCCACCGCGCTCTTCAGCTCTGTCTTGAGTGACGGCGGCACGCGGTCGCCGAATTCGGCCAGATACTTGTCGATTCCGGCAAATTCTTCCTGCCAAAGCTTCGGCTGCACCGCCAACAGCTCTTCGAGCGCGGCCGGACTGACCTCCAAGCCCTGCAAATCCAAATCCGTGGGATTGGGCAGCTGCCCGATGGCGGTGTCGCGCGCGGCGGCTTTACCCTTGCAGCGATCGATGATCCAGCGCAGGACCCGCAGGTTCTCGCCAAAGCCCGGCCACAAATATTTGCCGGCATTGTCCTGGCGGAACCAGTTGACGTGAAAGATTTGCGGCGGCGATTTGAGCTTGGCGCCGACATTGATCCAATGCGACCAATAGTCGCCGAAGTTGTAGCCCGCAAAGGGCTTCATGGCCATCGGATCCCGCCGCACCACACCGATCGCGTCCGTGGCGGCAGCCGTCGTCTCCGAGGCCACGCCCGCTCCCACGAGAACACCATGCAGCCAATTTCGCGCCTGGTACACGAGCGGCGCCAGCGTGCGGCGACGGCCGCCGAACACGATGGCCGAAATCGGCACGCCGCCGGGGGCATCCGCAAGCTTCGAATAGTTCGGGTTTTGTTTGGCCGAGACGGTGAAGCGGGAATTGGCTTGTGCCGCAGGACCATTGGCGGGGTCGTAAGGCCGTCCCTGCCAATCGGTCACGGGCTTGCCTTCGGTCAAACCCTCCCACCAGGGTTGGTTGTCGGCAGTCAATCCGACATTCGTGAAAATCGTGTCCTTGTGAATCATGTCAAACGCATTGCGATTGGTCTTGGCGTTGGTCCCCGGCACCACGCCGAAGTATCCGGACTCCGGATTGATGGCGTACAGGCGGCCGTCCTTGCCGGGGTGCAGCCATGCGATGTCATCGCCCACGGTCCAGACCTTCCAGCCCTTGTAGCCGGCCGGCGGAATCAGCATCGCCAAATTGGTCTTGCCGCAGGCAGAAGGGAAGGCGCATGCCAGGTAGTGAATCTCACCCTGAGGATTTTCGATGCCGACGATCAGCATGTGCTCCGCCAACCAGCCTTCGCTGCGCGCCTGCCAGCTGGCAATGCGCAACGCATGACACTTCTTGCCGAGCAGGGCGTTGCCGCCGTAGCCTGAGCCGAAGCTCTTGATGGACAGCTCTTCGGGAAAATGCATGATGAAGCGGCGTTCGGGATTCAAATCGCCGGTGGAATGCAGACCCCTGACGAAGGTGCCATCGCGCGAGATGCGCTCGAGCGCGGCGTGCCCCATGCGTGTCATGATTTGCATGTTGAGCACGACGTAGGCGCTGTCGGTGATTTCAACGCCGCAGCGCGAGAAGGGCGAGTCGATGGGGCCCATGCAATAGGGCACCACGTAGAGCGTTCGTCCCTGCATGCAGCCGGCGAACAACGCATCCATCTGCTGGTGCGCCTGCTTCGGCGCGATCCAATGATTATTGGGGCCTGCATCTTCTTTATTCTCGGTACAAACAAAAGTCAGATGCTCGACCCGCGCCACGTCGGACGGGTGCGAGCGCGACAACACACAACCGGGATAGCTCTGCGGATTGAGCGGCAGCAACTGCTTATCTGCGAGCAATTCCCGCTCCAGGGATTGGAATTCCGCCTCGCTGCCGTCGCACCAATAGATCTTCTGCGGTCGCGTGAGCTTGGCGACTTCCTCGACCCACGCCGCGACGTCGCGATTCATGGAAGCAAGTGTCACGTGCTGCGGGGCTGTGGCCATGGTGGTCCCTAGAAGAGAGCTTGATAGGCCGATAAGGATGACAGATGGGTCAGGGCTCGCCAACTACCTTTGATATGTGAGAATCCGCCGACAATTGAGTTTGCAGGCACCGCTCGAGGATTTCCCGCTGATGGCAGAATCGAAATTCGAAATTATTCCTAAGTACATGATTATAAATGTCTTAGAATCACATCAGACCGCGATGAGGCGCGCCCACAATATGTACAGAAGCAGTTTCCATGCATCGCTCGGGTCGTTGATCGGCATCCTCTTAGGGTGGGCTGCCTATGGCCAAGCAGATTCAGGGTCGATCGCCATCAAAGCGATCGCCGAGGTCGAATTGCAGACCCTTGAGCGTGGGCGGGAAATATCGAAATTGCTGCCCGCGGACCGGGTGGTGTCGGGCGACTGGGTCATTTACACCCTCGAAGTGCGCAACACCGCCGCGACCACGGTTCACGCTCCGACGGTGACCTACCCGGTTCCGGAGCATATGTCATACATCGCTGACTCGGCGGTGGGGCCCGCAACCGAAGTCAGCTACTCGGTGGACGGGGGCAGCCACTTTGATGTGGCGGAGAATTTGAAGATTCAGGACGCGGACGGACAGCTGCGTCCCGCCGCCGCCGCCGACTACACCCACATCCGTTGGCAATTGAAGAACAGCCTGAAGGCCAATTCCGTGGCGTTTGTGCGTTTTCGCGCGCGCGTGAAATAGTCCGCGACGATTCGTCGTAGGCTATGCCTTCCAAGCAAGCTTTGCCGCAATGATCCGATGAACAGCGACTACAAAGAAATATTCAGCACGGCCGGCCCGCTGGCGCGCGCACTGCCGAACTATGCCTATCGGCCCGAGCAGGCCGTGATGGCCAAGGCAGTGGGCGCGGCGCTTGCGCGGCTCGAGCCCCTGATAGTCGAAGCGGGCACGGGTACCGGAAAGACCTTTGCTTACCTCATACCTGCGTTGCTGTCCGGACGCAGCGTCATCATCTCAACCGGCACGCGGACGCTCCAAGACCAACTGTTCCGCCGCGACGTGCCGATGTTGGCGAAAGCCTTGGGGTTGCCGGTCAAGATTGCACTGCTCAAGGGCCGCACCAATTATCTTTGCCGGCATCGCCTGGAGCTCGCAACCCAGCAGGGCTCGTTGCTGGGCCCGGAGCGCAGTGTCGCCCGCGTGCTTGCACGGGTGTCGCGTTGGGCGGCAACGACGAAGACCGGCGATCTGGCCGAACTCACCGATCTGCCGGAGCAGTCCCCGGTGTGGCCCAGCATCACCTCGACCCGCGAGAATTGTCTGGGCCAGGAGTGCGCGCAATTTTCGCGCTGCCACGTGTTCGACGCCCGCCGCAACGCGCAGGCCGCCGATATTGTCGTGGTGAACCATCACTTGTTGCTGGCGGATTTGGCGCTGAAGGACGAAGGATTCGGCGATCTATTGCCCGGCGCCGAGGCGGTCATCTTGGATGAAGCGCATCAAGTGCCGGATATCGCCGCGCAGTTCTTCGGCCAGGTCTGGTCGGTGCGCCAGGTGCAAGTCTTGATGCGGGACATTACCGCCGAGTTGGCCGCTGCGGCGATTCGCGCGCCGGCCATTATCGAAGCGGTGCTGGCGGTGGATGGGCACCTGGACGGATTGAGATTCGCTCTGCAACGCCCTGCCGGCCGCTATGAATGGTCGGACCTGCCGGACTCCTTTTTGGATGCGCTGCCGGAAATCGAAAATGCCTTGAGCGATTTGGCGGTGCAACTCGAAAACTTAGGCGGTGGCGCAGGCACCGCGAACTGCTCGCGCCGCGCCGCTAAGGTGGCCAATGCCCTGGCGCAGTTGCGCGAACTGTCGGACGATTCCGGATTGCGCTGGGTCGAGGCCGCGGCGAACGGCATGACGCTGCAGTTCACGCCTTTCGAAATTGCCGAGCGTCTGCGCGAGTACGTCGAGTCGCGGCCTTGCGCTTGGGTATTCACCTCGGCGACCTTGGCGATCGGTGATGACTTTTCGCATTTTGCCGCCCGGATCGGCCTGGGCGAAGCGCGCACGCTGCGCATCGACAGTCCCTTCGACTACCGAACCCAGGCCCGGTTGTTTCTGCCGCCCCGCATGCCTCAGCCGCAGGACCCGGCCTTCGCCGACAGATTTATCGACGCCTGCGCGCCGCTGCTCGAGGCGGGCGGCGGTCGGGCGTTCCTGCTCTACACCAGCTATCGCGGATTGGCCGAGGGCGTTCGCGCTCTGAAAACGCGTTTTCCCGATCCGCCTTTCCCGGTTCTGGTACAGGGCGAGGCGCCGCGCGAAGCGTTGTTGAATCGGTTTCGAGAACTCGGCAACGCCGTGCTGCTGGCCACCGGGAGTTTCTGGGAAGGCGTGGACGTCAAGGGTGATGCGCTCTCCATCGTCGCGATCGACAAGTTGCCCTTCGCTGCACCCGATGACCCGCTGCTCAAGGCCCGTCTGGAAGGCATCCGCCGGCGGGGCGGCAATCCTTTCTTCGAATATCAATTGCCGCAGGCGGTGCTGGCATTGAAGCAAGGGGTCGGGCGACTGATTCGCGATTTCGACGATTTTGGCGTGATCGTCATTGGCGATCCGCGCATCAGGACAAAAGCCTATGGGCGCGTGTTCTTGGAGTCGATGCCGCCGAGTCCGATCGTCACCGAGAGCGCGGTAGCCGCCCAATTCTTGAGCGACCGACTGGCGCGCCAGGCAGCCATGCCTGCCGACGCGGAAGTATTGAGATAATGCGCGTTCTGGCGTTGGACGCGGCAACCGAGGCGTCCTCGGTTGCGCTGCTGTCGGACGGCGATGTGATCGTGCGCAGCGTCGACTCGGGCAAGAGCAGCGCGCGACAAATCTTGAGCATGGCCGAGGAGGTGATGGCTGAGGCGCAGGTATCGCTGTCCATGCTCGACGGTATCGCCGCAAGCATAGGGCCGGGCGCTTTTACGGGCGTGAGGATCAGCGTGGCCGTCGCGCAGGGACTGGCATTCGGCGCAGGTCTCAAGGTTGCGCCGGTCACGACGCTCGAGGCGTTGGCCCTGCAGGTTTTGTACGCTGCACCGGGTCCGGCACTTGCCTGCCTGGATGCGCGCATGGGCGAGGTGTATTGGGGCTGCTTCACGGCGGATGCCGCGCGCGGCGTGATCGAGAGCGGCGAGCTGCAGGTTGGGCCGCCCGCCGCAGTGGCCTTAGCGCTGAAGGGTCCTCACATCGGCATTGGGCGCGGCTTTTCAGCTTATCCTGAGCTTGCCGGGATTGCGGGCGTCGAAATCAATTCGCGCGACAGCCTGGCTTTGCCGAATGCCCGGGAATTCGCGCAGCTGGGCGCCCTGCGGCTGGCAGGCGGCGGCGGACTCGACCCCGCCGATCTGAAGCCGCTTTATTTAAGAGACAAAGTGGCACTCACTGAAGCGGAACGCACCGCCCGGTCGCAGGAGCCTGCCCCGAGACAGGTCCCATAGTCATGGAACTGTCACAATCGGAGTCTGTAATACTCGGCTTTGGAATCAAGGGACTATCGTAATGTCAGCCAGGCGCATCCTAGTGGTCGAAGACGAAAAGGCCATTCGCGACATGATTGCTTTCGGGTTGCGGCGCGCGGGCTATGAAGTTCGTGAGGCTGAGGACTGCCGGGAGGCGCGCGCCCGCATCGTGGACGTTCGGCCAGATCTCATGCTGGTCGACTGGATGTTGCCCGATATGAGCGGCCTGGAGCTGACCCGATCACTGAAGCGCGCCAAGGACACCGAGGAGATTCCGGTGATCATGCTGACCGCCAGGGCGGAGGAGCAGGACAAGGTCAATGGTCTCGAGGGCGGCGCGGACGACTATATTACGAAGCCTTTTTCGCCGCGCGAATTGTTGGCGCGGATCCAGGCGGTGTTGCGGCGTGCGGCACCCGCAGGCGCGGACGACATCGTAGAGGTCGAGGGTCTTAAGCTCGATGACTCGAGCCATCGGGTCAGCGCCGGTGAGCGGGAAATCGCCCTGGGGCCCACCGAATACCGCCTGTTGCATTTTTTCATGACCCACCCCGAACGGGTATTTACGCGCGGTCAGTTGCTCGACCGCGTCTGGGGGGGTAATACTTACGTGGAGGAGCGTACCGTGGATGTGCACATTCGCAGACTGCGTAAGGCGCTCGAGCCGTTCTCATTGGAAAAATTGGTGCAAACAGTGCGTGGCGCGGGTTACAGATTCTCGACGCGAGACGCCTAAAGCGAGCAGGCTCTAAAGCCCATGGCAGCGATGTGGACCTTCGCGCTCGCGCGGCTCGCGGGCATTTTGCTGTTGGGCCTGTGCGTGGGTCTGCTGATCGGGCCCATTTGGGTGTGGATCTTAGGGTCAGCCTGGCTGTACTTGGGCTGGCAGTTGCTGAATCTCTATCGGGTGGACCGCTGGCTGCGCCTGCGCTCGCAGATCGATCCCCCCAACATCGGCGGAATTTGGGGCGACATCATCGCCCAGGTCATCCGCCTGCACCGTCGCAAGCAGTATCACAAGCAGCGTCTGGTACAGCTGTACCGCGAATTGCGCCGCTCCACCGCCGCGCTGCCCGACGGGGTCATCATTCTAAGTCCCCAGCGCGAGATCGTCTGGTTCAATCGCCAGGCCGCGCGACTGTTGGGTTTAAGGCGGCCGGTTGACGTGGGCTTGCGAATCGACAACTTGATTCGCGCCCCCGAGTTTGCGCACTATTTGCACAGCGATGATTTCTCGATGCCGCTGGTCATCCGCCCGCCGGTGCAGATCGACATGTTCTTGGCATTGCAAATGGTCCCGTACGGCGGCGGCCAATCTCTATTGCTGGTACGCGACGTGACGCGCCAGATGCGTCTTGAAGCCATGCGAAAGGACTTTGTCGCCAACGCATCGCACGAGCTGCGTACGCCCCTGACGGTGATATCCGGATACCTCGACACCTTGGCCGATGATCCATCGGTCGATCCAGCCTGGGACGGCCCGATCAAGGACATGCGGGCCCAGGCGCAGCGCATGAACACCATCATCGCCGACCTGCTGGAGTTGTCGCGCCTGGAATCCGCGGACGGCGAGGCGGCGCGCGAGCCCATCGACGTGCCGCACATGCTGGAACGGCTGCATCGCGATGCGCTGATCAGCGCGGATCGGCCGCGCCAAGTGTTGTTGGATTTGGAATCCAGCGACGGCTTGTACGGATCGGCGCACGAAATTGAGTCCGCGTTCACGAATTTGCTGGTGAATGCGCTGAAATACACCATGCAGGAAGGCACAGTGCGGATGCGTTGGTGGACCGACGATCAGGGCGCTTATTTCTCCGTGATCGACAGCGGCATCGGCATCCCCGCGGAGCACATTCCCCGTCTTACCGAGCGCTTCTATCGGGTCGATGCGGGGCGTTCGCGCGGGCAGGGCGGCTCCGGGTTGGGATTGGCCATCGTCAAGCATGCCCTGCAGCGCCACGGCGGCTGGCTGGATGTGCAGAGCACGGAGGGCAAGGGCAGCACCTTTACCTGTCACTTCCCCCAGCAGCGAATCTGGAAACTGGAGCTGCGCAACGCCGCAAGCGCATGAAAGTCACAAATATTACGTACACGGTTGACGTGGCTTACAATCGGATGTAAACGAACGCCAGTATTTTGTCCGCACGCAATGGTTGCAGCAAGGTTGAATTTATGGAAACCGCCGATCTTACCCATCACATTTCCCGCCGCTTCAACGAAGACTTGGAGAAGGTGCGCAACCAGGTGCTGCAGATGGGCGGGTTCGTCGAACAGCAGCTGCATAAGGCGATCACCGCCCTGGTCGAAGGCGACAGCCGCTTGGGCGAATCCGTGGCCACGGATGACTACAAGGTCAATGGCATGGAATTATCGATCGACGAGGAGTGCAGCCGGATCCTGGCGATTCGAGCGCCGGCGGCCGGCGATCTGCGCGTCATCGTCGCCATCATCAAGACCATCACCGACCTCGAGCGCATCGGCGATGAGGGCGAAAAGATCGGCTATATCGCATCGCGTCTGGCCACCATGGAGCGGCCGGCGGACAAGTACCGGGAGGTCAAACACCTGGGCAGGCAGGTGGCGCAGATGGTGCACGATGCGCTGGATGCGTTCGCGCGCATGGACTCCCAGGCCGCGCTCAAGACCGCCCAAGAGGACAAAATGGTGGATGAGGAATACGAGTCGATCCAGCGCCAGTGCATCACCTTCATGATGGAAGACCCGCGCACCATCCGCCGCGCACTCGAAATCATGTGGATCGTGCGTGCTCTGGAGCGAATCGGCGATCATGCGAAAAACATCTGCGAATATGTAATCTACATGGTGCACGGGAAGGATATTCGCCACTCCTCGCTCGAGGACGTGGCGAAGCAGATCGACGCGGCGCACGCCCTCATGCGCCGCTGATGACGGCGCGACGCGGGAATCTTCTCGGCTTTCTGGCCTGCGCATGCTTGCTGGCGTACGCTTATTACGCGCAGTTCGTCATGCATTTGGAACCCTGTCCGCTGTGCATCTTTCAGCGGGTCGGGGTGTTCGCCTTGGGGGTGCTGTTCCTGATTGCGGCGCTTCACGACCCGGCGGCCTTCGGCAGGCGGGTATATGCGCTGCTCTTGTCGCTCGCCGCGCTGGCCACGATCGGCATTGCATTGCGCCATCTCTATATTCAGAGCTTACCGCCCGGCAGCGTGCCGGCGTGCGGGGCATCCTTGGAATTCATGCTCAAGGTTTTTTCCTTGAGCGAGGTGCTGGTCAAGGTGCTGACCGGATCCGGTGAGTGCGCCCGGGTGACCTGGGAATTCCTGGGGTTGGCGATGCCGGCATGGGTGCTGATCAGTGCCGTGGTCCTGGGCGGATTCGGATTGTGGGCCAACCTGCGGCACCAGCCGCCCGTCCTGCGCTTCTGATGTCGAGCACCCTGCAATTGACGCAGGCGTTGATTGCGCGCCAGTCAGTCAGCCCCATCGATGGCGGATGTCAGGCGCTGATGATCGAGCGGCTCGCTGCGGCAGGTTTCGCGGTCGAATCCCTGCGCTTCGGGGCGGTCGATAATTTCTGGGCCAAGCGCGGCAGCGGCGGTCCGGTGTTTTGCTTTGCCGGCCATACCGACGTCGTGCCCTCGGGGCCCCTGGATGAATGGCGCACGGATCCATTTGAACCCGTGATCAAAGACGGACTCTTGTATGGGCGCGGTGCGGCAGACATGAAAAGCGGCCTTGCGGCGATGTTGACGGCCAGCGAAGAATTCATCGGCCGGTACCCGAAACACCGCGGCACCATCGCCTTTTTGATCACCAGTGATGAGGAAGGCCCCTCGGTCGACGGCACCCGCCGCGTCGTTGAGGTGCTGCGCGAACGTCAGGAGAGCATCGATTGGTGCCTGGTGGGCGAGCCCTCGAGCGAGAGTACGCTCGGCGATACCATCAAGATCGGGCGCCGCGGCAGCTTGAGCGGCCGACTGACGGTGCACGGTATCCAGGGGCATATCGCCTATCCGCAACTCGCGGATAACCCGGTGCACGCTCTGGCGCCCGCGCTCGCGGAGCTCACGGCCCGTGTCTGGGATCTCGGCAATGAGCATTTTCAACCCACCACTTTTCAGGTATCGAATATTTCAGCGGGAACCGGCGCGCCGAATGTCATTCCGGGCGAATTGCGGGCACGATTCAATCTGCGCTTCTCGACCGAGCAAACGATTGACGGCCTGAAGCACATCGTCGAAGAAATCTTAAAGAGGCACAACGTCAAGTACACGCTGGAATGGTTCATCTCCGGACACCCGTTTCTCACCGTTCCGGGGACCCTGTCGCAGGCCGCGACCCGCGCCGTGCAAGAGCAATTGCAGATCAACCCCAAGTTGACGACCGGCGGGGGAACGTCCGACGGGCGGTTCATCGCGCCCATGGGCGCTCAGGTCATTGAACTCGGCGTCATCAATGAATCCATCCACAAGGTGAACGAATGCGTGCGGGTCGAGGACATCGATCGTCTGCACTCTATTTATAGGCGCACGCTGGAACTCTTGCTGGCATGATGATGTCTGATCCACACCAGAACGACGATCAAATCCATGCGGCTCTACACAATCACACTCGCGATTCTGCTGATGGCCGGCCTTCCCGGCTGTGCCTCATTGGGCAGGTGCGATTCTGAGAGTTGCAGCGGCGACGCAAAAATCACCGCCGATGTACGCGCTATGATTGTGGAGCACCCGGAGTTCGGGCCGCCCGCCGCGATCAGAGTGCAAACCATCAACGGCGTCGTGTACTTGAATGGCATCGTCGATACGGATCTGGTGCGCCTCAATGCGACGGCGCTCGTCCAGCAGATCCCGAACGTGAAGGACGTCGTGAACTCGCTGGACGCCCGCAATCAGGGCCGATAGCGACTTACAGCGCCTCCGGCGCGATGCGCAATGTGAACCGCAGCATGGTGCCTTGGCCCGGGGCGCTGTTGATTTCGAACACCGCGCCGATGAGCTGCGCCTGCTCGCGGAGGCCGATCAATCCAAAATGGCCGGGGCGTGAAACGGCCGTGTCGAAGCCCACGCCATCATCTTCGATCTGCAGCTCGAGTTGCGCGGCATCGACGCTGCGCAACTCGAGGCGGACCCGCGACGCCGCCGCGTGGCGCTCGATATTGTGCAGCGCTTCCTCGGTCATGCGG
>Ga0210406_10000999_pt1 | contig 36284 bp, 28 predicted proteins | sample IncBWC30MmetaG_FD_155454 | JGI IMG/M metagenome (GOLD analysis project Ga0210406, IMG submission 155454) | Forest soil microbial communities from Barre Woods Harvard Forest LTER site, Petersham, Massachusetts, United States - Inc-BW-C-30-M | ecosystem: Environmental > Terrestrial > Soil >... | reverse complement strand
TTCGCAAGATTGGAGTTCTGCCTCAGGAGCCGCTTCAATGTCTTAGTGTCGCCGCTGGAGATTGCCTCAACGGCTGCCGCAGCCCGCTCCAATAATTCAACGTGAGCCTTGAGTTTTCGCCAACTCGGAAATCCATACTTCCGAGCTAAAGTCAATTGCGCAGAAGCAAGCGAAGTAATCCGCCCTTGTCTGCGAAGGGCCGCAACCTGTTGTTTGGCTAATTTCTTGAGGAATTCCAAGCTTGGGCGAGCGGGTAAAGCTTCGCCTTTTGGCATTCGATACCTTCTTTCAGATTTGTCGGTCGTCCGCGTTCCGACGGAAAGAAGGCAATGGAATTTGAAGTAGCGGGCAGGTTCAACCCTTTACGCGGACCGAAGGCCGCCCGATCGGCCTAAGGCAGTTTAGCCGAATCGGCAAAGCGCACGCAACTACTTGGGAAGTCGGGTTTTGTTCCAGCCCTTTGTCAGATTGTCGGCCAGCCGGAAGTTGGAAGATTTTCGCTCGGAACCTTGCCGGTGCGATACTCCGAGACTTGTCATCAGGGTCCCTAAGTCAGTCCAGGATAGGGATTGACATCATGCAACAGGCCGCCGCTGCGCACCGGGTCAGTGAGATGGTTGTCCGCAGACTTATTGCACAGAGAATCCTTCGCAACTGCAAGCCCTCGATTTCTTCCTCTTGACAATCAGTATAAGGAGCGTATTCTTCCTCTTGACGTTCAGGAGATACCTCTCTAATGCCCGATGAACCCAGTGATCTCGTCCAAGGCACCTTGGATATGCTCATTTTAAAAACACTGGCTCTCGAACCGATGCATGGATATGGAATTACTGCTCGGCTCGAACAGATCAGCAGAGGCACGTTTCGTATCAACGCAGGCTCGCTGTTTGTTGCCTTGCAGCGGCTGCACCGAGCAGGACTGGTCAGGAGCGAATGGAAAGCTACCGAGAATAGCCGGCGAGCAAAGTATTACATCCTTACCCAGCAGGGACGAAAGCGGCTCGAGGTCGAGACCCGAGAATGGGGAAGGCAGATCGCGGCCATCGCCAGAATCTTGGAGGCGTCATAAGGAGAGGTTGTGTCATTGCTACGAAACATAATGGACGGGCTCCGGTCGCTGTTTCGAAAGGAACAAGTTTGCCAAGAACTCGACGAAGAACTAGAGGGATTCCTGGAGATGGCAGTCGAGGAGAAGATGAAGGAAGGCATGAGCCGGCACGAAGCCGGTCGGGCCGTGCGACTGGAGCGGGGCAGTCTCGAAGTGGCTAAGGAACGCGTTGGTTCGGCTGGTTGGGAGTCTTTTGTCGAGACCATGTGGCAGGATTTGCGCTTCGGGCTAAGGATGTTTTCGAAGAATCCCGGTTTCACGGCGGTGGCCCTGCTCACGCTGGCCCTCGGCATTGGCGCCAACACGGCGATTTTCACAGTCGTCAAGGGCGTGCTGCTTAATCCCCTCCCTTATCCGCACCCTGAACAGATGGTATCCCTGGCAGAGACTCTGCGCCCGTATCCACAATTCGCAATCTCCTACCTGAATTTTCTTGACTGGGCCCGAATGAATCGCACTTTCCAAGCGATTGCGGCCTACCGGCAGAATAACTTCAACCTGACCGGTTCCGGCGAAGCCCAGCGCGTGAAAGCGACGCAGGTCTCGGCTGCTTTCTTCCCGCTGCTGGGTGTGAAACCTGTGATCGGGCGCAGCTTCTCCCCGGAGGAAGACAAACCTGAGGGCGAGCCGGTGGTCATGCTAAGCGAGGGATTGTGGAGAAGTAGGTTTGGCGGGGCGCCCGAGATTCTCGAAAAGACGCTGATGCTCGATGGAACGGGTTATCGGGTCATCGGCGTGGTTCCCAAGGAGTTCTACTTTTGCTGTGACAACACCAACTTCCGCCTGGGCGACGTTTATCTTCCGGTGGGAGCATGGAACGTCCCATGGATGCATGACCGCGGCGCGCACCCGGGGCTGTTTGCCGTTGGCCGGCTGAAGACGGGCGTGAGCCTCGAACAGGCGCGCGCAGAGATGAACACCATCGCACAGAACCTCGCTACCGCTTATCCCGACTCAGACAAGAATGCAGGCATCGTGCTTGCGCCACTCAAAGAACAGATGGTTGGTAATGTCCGTCCCGTGCTGCTTATGCTGCTGGCGGCTGTAGGCTTCGTTTTCCTGATCTGCTGCGTGAACGTGGCGAATCTTCTGCTGGCCCGTTCGACGGCGCGCGCACGCGAATTCGCACTTCGTGCGGCGCTCGGAGCAACCCGGGGGCGCACAATTCGCCAACTCCTAGCCGAGAGTGCTGTCCTGGCGGTCGCTGGCGGCGCACTGGGATTGCTCCTGGCCATGTGGGGAACTCAGGCTGGACTCGCTGTGCTTCCTCAAGCATTGCCCCGAGCGAACGATGTACGCCTGGACCCCCAGGTTCTCCTTTTCACCCTGACGGTATCTGTTCTTGCCAGCCTCCTTTTTGGACTCGCCCCGGCATTGCAAGCCGCGCGTGCCGATCTCAACGAAATGCTCAAGGAAGGCGAACGGGGAGCGAGCGCTGGGGGCCACGGTATCGAGAGTGCCTTCGTAGCTGCGGAGATGGCGCTGACGGTTGTGCTCCTGATTGGCGCCGGGCTGATGATTCGCAGCCTCACGCATCTTTGGGCCGTCAACCCTGGATTCGATCCACGTAATGTGCTGACGTTTACGGTCGCCTTGCCGGCTTCGACAGCGAAGGAGACACCGAATCAAGTTCGCGCCACCGTGGACCAGCTCACGGACGCAATTGCGGCCGTGCCCGGACTAAACGCCGTAGCGATAACCGACGGAGCGTTTCCGATGAATGGCGACAGTGAGGTGGGATTCTGGGTAGACGGGCGCCCGAAACCGTCAACTCAGCGAGAGATGCCGAACGCGGTGAATTACATCGTCGGGCCCGATTATTTGAAAGTGATGAACATTCCTGTTCGACGCGGGCGCTTTCTCATGCCGCAAGACAATCTGCATTCGCCGTTCGTCGCAGTGATCGATGAATACTTCGCCGCGCAGTATTTTCCCCAGCAAAACCCAGTCGGGGAACGCGTGAATCTCGCGGGTTTCGATCCCCCGTTACAAATTGTAGGAGTGGTCGGCCATGTCAACCAGAGGGGTCTCGACGAGAACGAAAATTCGGCCGCAACCGTTCAGATCTACACGCCCGTCGCGCAAGTTCCCGATGAGTACATTTCGCTCTTGGCGAAGGCCGAGGGATTCGTAGTTCGCTCGCAGGCTCCCAATCATCCGACCACGACTGCGATCCGTCATGCGATCGAGGCGAACAGCCAACGGGTCGCCTATGATTTTGAACCCATGGAGGGATTGATTGCCGACTCGGTCGCCAACCGGCGTTTTACCATGATTTTGATGTCGTGGTTCGCAGGGCTGGCCGTGCTCCTGGCAAGCATCGGCATTTATGGCGTGACCTCGTATGTGGTCGGCCGGCAAACTCACGAGATCGGCATCCGCCTGGCTCTCGGAGCAGAGCGCCGAGACGTGCTGAGAATGGTCCTCGGTAAAGGCGCGAAGTTGGCGTTTGCAGGCGTTGCCTTAGGCCTTTGTGCCGCCTTCGGACTCACCCGCTTGATGGCTAGCCTGTTATTTAGCGTGACGGCTCACGATCCACTGACCTTCGTGGTTGTCGCCCTTCTTCTCATGGCCGTGGCGCTCGCCGCGTGTTACCTGCCGGCTCGGCGCGCGACGCGTGTGGATCCCATGGTGTCGTTGCGTTACGAGTAGCTTCCACCGCCTGATTGGTCCCAGTCCGGTTGACGAATCCGAGCAGATTGTCCGGGGGGCACGGTGCGAACCCGCCGCCACTTGACGAGTCGTCCAACCGAAAAGTTGGAAGATTTTCGCTCGGAATCTTGTTCACTTCCTATCAGATTTCCAGGATTACGGGCATGATGAGCGGGCGTTTTTGGGTTTGCTTGGAGATATAGCGTTTCAGGTCAGAGCGGATTTTTTCTTTGATCACGCCGTAGTCGGTTTTTTCTTCTTCGCTGGAGTGGGCCAGGGTGTCTTCGACCATGCGCTTGGCGCCTTCCATGAAACCGTCTTCGCCGACGTTGAAGCCGCGGGTGACGATCTCGGGGGCGGTCTCTACTCTGCCGGTGAGTTTGTTGATGGCGATGATGGGCAGCACGATACCGTCTTCGCTGAGGTGGCGGCGGTCTTTAATGATCAAATCTTCAACCACATCCGTGCGGCTGCCGGAGTCGATGCAGACGCGGCCTACGTTGATGCGTCCCGCCTTGCGGGCGCCGTGGTCGTCGAATTCCAGGATGTCGCCGCTTTCGATCAGCATCACTTTACCGACCGAACCCTTCATGGCTGCGGCCATTTCAGCGTGCAGCTTTAACTGGCGATATTCGCCGTGGATGGGAGTGAAATAGCGGGGCTTGACCAGGTTGATGATGAGCTTGAGTTCGTCCTGGCTGGCGTGGCCGCTGACATGGATGGGCGGCGAGGTTCCGTCTTCGTAGATCACGTAGGCTTCGCGGCGGAAGAGGTGGTCGATCATCCGGTAAATGGTTTTTTCGTTGCCCGGGATGATGCGGCTGGAGAGGACGACGGTGTCACCTTTTTCTATTTTGGCGTGCTTGTGATTGTCGACGGCGGCGCGGGAGAGCGCGGACATGGGCTCGCCTTGGGTGCCGCTGATGAGCACGCAAACCTTTTCCGGAGGGAAATTCTTCATCTCCCCGGGATTGATGACGAGGCCTTCGGGAATTTCAATGTAGCCGAGGTCTTCGGCGATCTCGGCGGAGTTGTTCATCGAACGGCCTAAGAAGGCGATCTTGCGGCCGTGCTGGTGCGCCAGTTCGACGGCCAGATTGATACGGTGAATCGACGAAGAGAAACAGGAGATGAACAGGCGGCGCTTGGTGTGGGCGAAGACTTCGTCGAATTTTCTGCGGACGGCGCGCTCGCTGGGCGTGTAACCCTTGCGCTCGACGTTGGTGGAGTCTTGAAACAGAGCTAGGACGCCATTCTTGCCGTACTCGGCGAAGCTGTGCAGGTCGAAAAGTTTGTTGTCGGTGGGTGTGGGATCGACTTTGAAATCGCCGGTGTGGATGATGACGCCGAGCGGAGTGTGGATGGCCAGGGCTACGCAGTCGACCAGGCTGTGGGTTACGTGGATGGGATGGATGGTGAAGGCACCGGCCTTGAAGCGCTCGTTGGGGCGCATTTCGCGGAGATCGGCGTCCTCGAGCAGGCCGTGCTCGTCGAGCTTGTCTTCGACATAGGCGAGGGTGAACTCGGTGCCCCAGACCGGGACTTTGAGTTCGGAGAGCATCCAGGGAAGCGCGCCGATGTGGTCTTCGTGGCCATGGGTGAGGACGATTCCGCGGATGCGCTGTCGGTTTTCGATGAGATACGAAATGTCGGGGACTACGATGTCGACGCCGAGAAGTTCGGCTTCGGGGAACATGAGTCCGGCGTCGATGACGATGATGTCGTCGCCCCAGCGGACGGCCATGCAGTTCATACCGAACTCGCCGAGGCCCCCAAGCGGGATAATCTGCAGTTTTCCAGTTGGCATTGACTAAGGATGATGCTAGCACAGGGAGCGAAGTTCCGACGCGGGTGTAAGCGGGAACGCGACGCTTGAGCGCCGTGTGGGGCCGTTGAGGAGATGGGCTAAGCCCGGTGGATGGTCTCTCGATGCAACCACGCATTGTATCGCGCGCGGCGAAGCCGTCTCCTCCTCAAGCTCCCAGCGCGGCCCTGATCAAGGCTTGCGACCCAAGCCCTCCATCTTCTTCACCATCTGTGAATCGAAGAATCACATCGTTTCTGAGTGACGGCCCGCGGCGGAGGGCACGCAGAGTTTCCAGAAGTGTTGCGACGCCCGAGTTGTTATCGCTGGCCCCGGGCCCGGTCGCACCGAGTCGTAGTGCGCCATAAGAAGAAGCGCACCCGTGGTGTTTGTTCCGGGCAATCTCGCAATGACATTTTCTACGGTTGCTGCGCGGTAAGGCGCTCCTCCGATGTCCCATGGCGTCGTGCTGACAGATTTCTGCACCTCAGGTTTGAGGCCCAAGAACCTGAGCTGCTCTACGATGTAGTCGCGTGTGCGCATGTTTGCAGTCGAGCCGGTCGGGTGCGGCTCACGAGCGATGACTTTCAGGTGCTTCATAGCGCGTTCGGCAGAGAAGTCCGTCACAGGAGCAGACGCAGGAGCAACAGTAGGAGGTACGAGATTGCTGGGGGTGACAATTGCCATCAGCAGAATAAAAAGGAATGTCAGCAAGGCTTCCTTGAAGGAGGCCGGCACCTCAGGCGCCACGTCGCCGAGTGGTTTCTCCTGCGCGGAGCAAAACCTTGAAGCAGTGAGGAAGATTGCAACAACCGATGTCGCGCAAACCGCGTCGCTGATTTTCATTGAAGTCCCGATGAACAGCCAATGGCACTTCGAGGCGTTGCGCAGACCAAGGGCCGCACTTGCACGGTGGCGCCGACGGCGGATCGGGAGTATGGGCCGGTGGTTAAGAGCGGAGAAATAACAACTAACAACTCATTATCATTAGAACTAACCAGGAGCTAAAGGCGCCGCACATAGGAACTAAAAGGTGGGGACTTAAGGTCTTCTCCCGAGTAGCTTTGTCCTCCCCCATGCGGTAAGGTTGGAGTCATGGTGGGCCAGGGCAAATCGTGGCTTCGGCGGCGCATTGAGTCGGGTATGGTGAAAGGACTGACGCGCGCTTATTCGACGGTGCAAGTGGATCCGGACAAATTCTTGCTGCAACTGCGTGCCGGCTATCGGATGCCGATCAGCGGCTATCACGGTGTGTATTCGCTGGACATTGGGGAGGTCGATGCCGTCGCGGATTCGATCATCCGCGCGGGAATGAAGATGGCAGCGGTGGAGGGAGCGGGCTTCGGATTGGGCGGGTTAATCACCATCGTGCCGGATCTCGGAATCCTTTCCGCGATCACGATGCGCACCGTTCAAAAGTTGAGCCTGGTATACGGATTTCACTTCAATACCGACGAGGAGATTGCCGAGCTTTGGCTAGCCGCGGCCAGCGCGGCGGGAGTGGACGTCAGCCGAGAGTTGCTGGAGAAAGAAGTCATCAACAAATTTGTGCCGCGGGTCATCCAAAAAATTGCGGCGAAGGCCAGCGCGGAAGTGGTGGAGAAGTGGGCGGCGCGTGTGATTCCGCTGGCCAGTTCGGCGATCGGCGCCGGACTGAATTACTGGTTCGTGCGCGCCTGGGGCCAACGCGCCAAGTCGCATTTCCGCGGGCGGCATCTATTGCTACGGCAGAGGGCGCTAGAGCAGGCTCTTATCGCGCAGCGTCAGGCGAGTCTTCCGGCGGCTACCAGTTAGTTACTTTCGAGTTCCGCAACGCTGCTCTTTCCCGATCACTGTGATTAAATAATCAGAGATGCCTATTTTTTCCTGCTCAGCCATTCTTTTTGATCTGGACGGAGTTCTGGTGGACTCGACCCGCGCGGTCGACCGGGAGTGGCGTGAGTGGGCGCGGCGTAAGGGCGTCGATGGAGACGCCGTAATGGCGATTGCCCATGGGGTGCGCACCATCGAGGTGATCCGGCGGGTGGCGCCGCATTTGGAGGCTGAGGCGGAAGTGCTGGAACTGGAAAGCCGTGAAGCGGACCATCAGGAGGGCGTGCGGGTGATGCCGGGCGCAGGGGCTCTGGTGCATTCCATTCCGGATGGGCGGTGGGGCGTGGTCACGTCGGGGACGCGGCTGCTGGCCAGCGCGCGTTTGCGCTTCTGTGGATTGCCGGTGCCGAAAGTTATGGTGACGGCGGATGATGTGGCTCATGGGAAACCGCATCCTCAGCCGTATTTGAAAGGGGCGGAGCTGCTGGGTTTCAAGCCGGCGGACTGCCTGGTGATTGAGGACGCGCCCGCGGGAATTTGCTCGGCACGCGCCGCCGAGATGAAGGTGGTGGGAATTACCAGCACCTATCCCCGGCTGAAGTTAAGCGAGGCGGATGCGGTGGTGGCTGGGCTGGCGCAGATTCAGGTCTCGCTCAATGGGAATTCAAAATTGAAGATCGGCATCGTGCCGGCCAAAGCAGATTCCTCTCTGCTCTCGCCCCCCTAGGCCTAGGTCGCGCGATTCCGCCGGGGTGGAATTGCCCCCTTCGCTGTTCTATCTGAGCCAGTCTTCTATCTGAGCCAGTCTTCGAGTCCGATTCCGCGATCGGTTTTTTCGTCGCGATACTTCACAATCACTGGGGTGTAGAGGGAAAGATTCCATTCGGCTGCCGGGCGTTTTTTTACGGCGCGCGATCCGGGAACGACTACCGCATTTTCTGGAACCTCGAGCGGGGCCTCGGGAGTGGCGCGGTAGACTTCGCCGCGGATGAGATCGTAGAGCGGCGTTGAGCGCGTGAGGATCGTTCCTGCCCCCAGCACGGCGCGGGCGCGGACCAGAGTACCTTCGTAAATTCCGCAGTTTCCTCCGACCAGCACATCGTCTTCAATGATGACGGGGGCGGCGTTGATAGGTTCGAGAACTCCGCCTACCTGCGCTGCGGCGCTCAGATGCACGCGTTTGCCGATCTGGGCGCAGGAACCGACCAGCGCGTGAGAATCGATCATGCTGCCTTCATCGACGTAGGCGCCCACGTTGATGAACATGGGAGGCATGCAGATGACCGAGGGGGCAACGTAGGCTCCGGTGCGGACCGACGAACCCCCCGGGACGACGCGTACGCGATCCGCGGTGGTGAACTGACGGGCAGGGAAAGTATCTTTGTCGATGAAAGAAAGGCCGGCGGTCATATCCGTGAGTTCGCCGAGACGGAAGCCAAGCAGGATGCCTTGTTTCACCCAGGCGTTGACGATCCAGCGGGCCTCTTTCTTGTCTTTATCGCCACCGCCGATTGGTTCGGCGGCGCGTATTTTGCCTTGCGTCAGTTGGTCGCGGAATTCCAAGAAGATACGACGTGCGTCGGGGTCGTGCTCGACTTCGCCTTGCGCGGCTAGGCGCTCGATGGAGGATTGCAGGGAGGGCATGCGGGGAAAGTATAAAGGAAATGCGGAAAGCGGAATTCAGATGCAGAACTTGGTGCGGGGATAAAACTGCTCCGTGACTGCGAGCAATATCAGGTTCCCTCCACTCCGCTTGCTTGGCTGCGCTCGGTCGGGCAGGAAACAGGGTTGTGAGCAGGGCCGGGACTCGTCGGTGGTTACACGCACTTGCATTCGCTGCGAATCAGGATACCGGTCATGGCGTGGGCGGTCTCGCGAGCCTCGGGCAGGGTGGCGTAGGGGCCGTGCCAGCGGGAATGATTTGCGTCGTGGCCGGCGGGACGGCCCTTGCCGTGGCTGCATTGGCCGCAGGATCCGCGGTGCAGGACGATCTTGCGCGGGCCGGCGGACCAGTTTTCGTAGATGAAAAATTCCGGCGTTTCGGCAGATGGACTGGTGGGTTTGGAAATGAGTCCGACTTCGGTGGCGATTTTCTGCAGGCGGGAGCGGGTATCGCGGCGCATGGGCAGCAGAGGCAGGCGGTAGACTTCTTCGATTTTGCCCATCATGGCGAGCACCGCTTTCACCGGTAGCGGGCTTGATTCGATGAAGTTGGCTTGCATCAGCGGGAAATACTTGCGATGCAGGCTACGCGCTGTGGCCCAGTCGTTCGCCAGACCGGCTCGGGTAAGCGACGCCATTTCCTGCGGAATTTCGTTGGAGGCAACCGACACCAGTCCGACGCCGCCGAGAGCGATGACCGGAAGCGTGACCGCGTCGTCGCCGGAAAACACCAGGAATGTTTCGGGAACGGCGAGGATGGCCTCGGCAATCTGAGTCATGTTGCCGCTGGCTTCTTTGACGCCCACGATGTTCGGAATCTCGGCGAGGCGCGCCAGGGTCGCGGGCTCGAGGTTGGCGGCGGTGCGGCCGGGCACATTGTAGAGAATGATGGGCTTGTCGCTGACGGCTTCGGCAATGGCTTTGAAATGACGATACTGGCCCTCCTGCGTAGGTTTGTTGTAGTAGGGCGAGGCAGTGAGGATGGCGTTGACTCCGGGGCGGGCGGCGATTTCCTTGGCCTTCTCGACCGCATCGTGCGTGGAGTTCGAAGTGGCGCCGGCGACGATGGGGACGCGTCCGGCTGCGACTTCGATCGTGGTGTCGATGACGTAGAGCCATTCATCGTGAGCGAGGGTGGGAGTTTCGCCGGTGGTCCCGCAGGAAACGAGGAAATCAATGCCGGATTCGATTTGCCAGATGACTAGATTGCGCAGGGCTGCGTCGTCGATGGAACCATCCTGACGAAAAGGAGTGACGAGGGCGGTGCCGCAGCCGCGGAGTTGCATAGCAATAGGATAGCGCGAACCGGGAGTGAGGGAAAACGGCGGGACGCCTGGCTTCTCAACTTGCTTGCGGCGCTGCTCATCCCGCGTCTTCGCTTGCCGGTCAGGGCCGATTGCGACGATTGGGACCGGATGGACCGGATGGTTCGACTGGGTTGCCCGTGCTTGGTACGCTATCGTCCAGCTGGGTTTCGAGCGTGCTCAGTCTATCCGGTTCCCCCAGTTGCTGCTCGGTGTCGCCAGTGACTTCGAGTTCGGATTTGACGGGGTTGATCCGGTCCTTGAATGCCTTCGGTTGCTGGAGGTTCTCTTCGGCACTCATCGCCTCCTCGAGGCGCTTGACCTCGCCCGCCACTTCCCTTTGACGGACTTGTATCTCAGCCAGCTTCGAGCGAGCCTCATCGAAATGTTGCGATGCTCGCGCCACCGCTCCCTGTCGCATCGGGTAGCGAGAAAGCAAAATCTGCGTGCTCTGAACTCTGGTCAGCGAGATGCGCAATTCCTGACGTAGGGCACGGACCTCCGTCAGAATAGCCTGTAGTGTCTCAAGGATCGGTTGAGGCACCTTGAGCGAATGCCGCGTCACATATCACGAACCCTACAGCCGGGAGAAGAAATCCTCGTCGCCTGTCGACCCTCCTATGGCATCGGCGTAAGAACAACTACAAGTCGCGCCACAAATCCCTGAAATCGTAAAAGCCTTTTTTGCCGGCGAGCCATTCTGCCGCGCGGACTGCGCCTTCGGCGAAGGCGCGACGGGATTTAGCGTCATGGCAGAGATAGATTCTGTCGGCGGAAGACTCCAGGACGACTTCGTGCATGCCGACTACGTCGCCTTCGCGAAAGGAAGTGATCTCTAAGTCTTGGTTTTGGCGGCTGGCTTGCTGGATTACGTGCTGGATCGCGAGGGCGGTGCCGGACGGGGCATCTTGTTTTTGGGCGTAGTGGCGCTCGAAAATCTGGCCGGAATAATCGTGGCGCAGCGCCTCGGCCGCAGTGCGGGCCACTTCGAGGAAGAGATTCACGCCGATCGAGAAGTTGGCGGCGTAGATGAATCCGGTTTTGTGCTGGTCGACCAGGTTGCGGACTTGCTCGATTTCTTGGTGCCAACCGGTGGTGCCGACGACCATGTTTTTGCCGGCTTTCACGCAGGCTTCGATATTCGAGAGGACGCAGTCAGGCGTGGTGAAGTCGATGACGGCGTCAACGTCGCCGAGGATTTCTGGAGTGAGGGCGGCGCTGGAAGCGTTTTCTTTGGCGCCGACAATGACGCTGCGGTGCCTGCGTTCGGCGGCTACTTCGGCGACCAGCGATCCGGTCTTGCCACGGCCTAGGAGGAGAAAATTCATGGCTGCCGCTTCGATGGTATCGCATTGGTGGGCTCTGCGCTTAATTTCAGGAAAGTACAACGCGAATCGAAATACCCAGCTCTCTGAAAAAAGCGAGACCTGGAGCACCGGACGCCTTCCCACTCTAGGCAAATACTTCCGGGTCGAGCTCCGAGAAGAAGGTTTTGTGCAGGCGCTGGACTACATCGGGGACCTCGTCTTCTTCGATCACGAAAGTCAGGTTGATTTCGGAGGCGCCTTGCGAAATCATGCGAATTTTCTTGTCGGCGAGTTCGCGGAAAACCAGAGCAGCAATGCCGGGGGTGTTGCGCAGGTTTTCGCCGACCAGACAGACGATGGCTTTGCGGCCTTCGTATTTTACGTCGGCCAGCTTGGCCAGATCGGCAGCCAGCGCCGGGATGGCCTGATTGGAGTCAACGGTGAGCGAGACGCTGACTTCCGAAGTAGAGACTACGTCGACGGAAACTTTGTGGCGGTCGAAGGCTTCGAAGATCGAGCGCAGGAATCCATGGGCCAGTAGCATGCGGGGAGCGGCTACGTCGACGATGGTGATGCGCTTTTTAGCGGCGATGGCTTTGAAAATGTTTTTGCTTTGCGGAGCGCGCGAGGTGATTTGCGTGCCCTCGCAGGACGGATTGCGCGAATTGAGCACGTAGACGGGAATGTTTTTTTGGATGGCGGGTAAGACCGTCGCGGGATGCAGCACTTTCGCGCCGAAGTACGCCAGTTCGGCGGCTTCATCGAAGCTGATGACTTTGATCCGCCGGGCTTCGGGACAGATTCTGGGATCGGTGGTCAGGATGCCGTCGACATCGGTCCAGATCTCGATGCGGTCGGCGCCCAGGCCCGCGCCGATGATGGCGGCGGAAAAATCCGAACCGCCTCGTCCGATGGTGGTGGTGATGCCGGCGCGATTGGCGCCGATGAAGCCGCCCATCACCGGCACCTGGCCGGCGCGCAGCAAAGGCTGAACCTTCTGCTGAAGCTTCGCGTTGGTTTCGTCGAATTGCGGAACCGCCTCCGTGTAGTTGCTGTCGGTAACCAGGACATCGCGGGCGTCGACATGGACTCCGTTGAGGCCGCATGCGGTCAAGGCTGCGGCGACAATTTTGCTGGAGAGCATTTCGCCGAAGGCGGCAACATAGTCGGTAGTGCGGGGAGTGACCTCGCCGACGGCGGAAATGCCGCGCAGAAGTTCGTCGAGCGCTTCGAAGTCTGTGCCCAGTTCGGAGTGGAATTCGGTGAAGCGGGCGGTGCCCAGCAGTTCGCTGGCGGTGTTATAGTGGCGCTCCTGGAGCGAGCGGCACAGTTTGAGGGCGGTCTTTCGTTCGCCTTCTCCGGCGGCGCGGGCCATGGTCAGCAGAGTGTCGGTTACCTTGGCCATGGCGCTGACCACGACCACGGGATTCTGGGCCAAGCGTCCGGCGACGATGGAGGCGACCCGGTCGATGGCCTTGGCGTCTTCGACGGATGTGCCGCCAAACTTCATCACGATCATGGGCGGGACTTCCCCAGGGTGGAAATAGAACCATGAGCGACGGTTGGCCATTCGGCTGCGAACCGGTTTGCGGCGGAGGCGATGCGCGCCAGATCCATCGCTCCGCCTGCAGAACGGCTGCGCTCCGTGGGACGCCGTCGATTTTGGGGCCAGAACGCTAACGATGAGGATTGCTTCGCGGTGCCCATGCAGTCGGCTAAGCGCGCGCTCATCCCAGATAGCCTTTGGCTTTCAGGAGTTCGGCGTTGAGGACCGCGGCGCCGGCGGCTCCGCGGATGGTGTTGTGGGAGAGCACGGTGAATTTCCAGTCGAGCACGCCGCAGGGACGAAGGCGGCCGACGGCGGTCGTCATGCCAGCGCCGAGGTCGACGTCGAAGCGCGGCTGCGGACGATCGACGGCCTCGAGGTAGACGACGGGACGTTCGGGCGCGCTGGGCAATTTTAATTCTTGCGGCTCGGCGCGATAGCGGTTCCAGGCGGCGATGATTTCTTCAGACTTCGCTTTGGTCTTCAGGCGGAGGGAAACCGATTCGGTGTGTCCGTCTTCGACGGCGACCCGGTTGCATTGCGCGCTCATGGCGAACGCTCCGGAAATGATTTTGGATCCGTTCAGCTGGCCCAGCAGTTTTTTGGTTTCTTCCTCCATTTTTTCTTCTTCGTTGCGGATGAAGGGGATGACATTGCCGAGAATGTCGAGCGAGGGCACGCCCGGATATCCCGCACCGCTGACGGCTTGCATGGTCACGGCCATGACGGCTTCCAGACCAAATTTCTGGTGCAAGGGCGCGAGAGCGAGGACGAGACCGATGGCCGAGCAGTTGGGATTGGTGACAACGTAGCCGCCGGATTTCTTGCGCCAGGATTGTACGTCGATGAGCTTGATGTGGCCGGGGTTCACCTCGGGGATAACCAGCGGGACGTCTTGCTGCATTCGCAGGGCACTGGAGTTGGAAACTACGGCGCAGCCCGCGCTGGCAAATCGGGGCTCGAGTTCGGCAGCAATCGACGAGTCGAGGGCGGCGAAGATAATTTTTGGCGCGCCTTCGGGAAAAGCCGGCGAGACCGTCATGGCGGCGACCGCGGGCGGGATCGGAGTCTTCAGGCGCCAACGCGCCGCCTCGGCGTAAGTCTTGCCCTCGGAACGGTCGGAAGCGGCCAGCCATGCCACTTCGAACCAGGGGTGGTGTTCCAGCATCTGGATAAATCTTTGTCCGACGACGCCGGTGGCGCCGAGAATCCCGATAGGAAGTTTGCTGTTCATAGAGTAGTTGGAATTCTATAACAGTTGAGCACCCGAGACTCCTCCATCGCCCCGCGCTCGCTGGGCAGTCGGGATGACAAAGGCTGCAGATTCCTCCACCCTTCGCCTTCGTCCGAAAGCGGAATGACCCGGCCACAATCGGCCCCCGAGGCGAGCCTGGAGGTTCCGAAGCAGAGAAACGAGGACCCACCTCGGTCGGGTTCGGTCACTGCAGAATCGGCTAGGGACGATGGGTTTCCTGACTGCGGAAGGGAAATTCGGTGAGCGGGCCGAACTTTTTCTTTTCGCTATAGAGGCGCCAGCGGCGCAAGACGATGCGCAAGCTAGCCATCACCGGGATGGAAAGGTAGATGCCCAGGATGCCGGCGACTTCGCCGCCGGCCATCACGCCGAAGATGGCGGCCAAGGGATGAAGTTCCATGCTCTCGCCCATGATGCGAGGTGAAGAAACGTAGTCCTGCAGCAAGCGCCAGATCCCGAGAAAAATGATCAGGATCAGCCAATGTTGATAACTCAATAGCAGGGCGACGCTGACAATGACCAGTGCGGCGGCCAGGGGGCCGACCACGGGAATGAATTCGAGCACTCCGCCCAAAGTGCCCAGAACTAACGCATAGGGAACACCCATGATGCCAAGAAACGCGGAGTACATGACCAGAGTCAGGGCAGCCAAAGTCAGTTGGGCACGGATGAAATGGGCCAGCATCTGATTCAGATCGTTGAGCACGTTTTCCAGAAACTCGCGCTGCGGACGGGACTGGATGGTGGCGAGCAGAAAGTCGCTGAAAGAGCGGCCATCCTTGAGGAAGAAAATGGAGAGCAGCGGGACCACGAAGAAGAGCCAGGCCTGCTTGGCGACGTCGGCCACACGCAGCCCGATGCGCTGGGCCAGTTCGGTGATCTGGTCGCTGTGCCCGGCCAGGAAGGATTGAGCCAATTCGGTAGATTTGGCGTTCCAGCCGTGTTCTTCGCCGAGTTGGGTCGCGATTTGACCGGAGCTGAGCTGCGTGAGCAAAGCGGGCAGGGACTGTCCGAGCCGGGCGCCCTCCCGCGTCACCTTGGGGCCGACCACCACAAAGAATATGACCACCAGTACGAGCAGCATCAGGTAGATCACGGCGATGGCCGCTACCCGACCGCGCAGCAGGTTTTCGAGACGATTCACCAGCGGGCTCATCAGGTAAGCAAAGAAGATGGCGAACAGAAAGGCAATCAGAGTGGCGCGAGCGACGTAGAGAAACCCAAGCGCCAGAGCAAACAGCAGCACCGTGACCAGAACCCGCGCCGTACGTGAGTCAGCCAGCAGCAATAAGTTTCTCCAGGGCGGTCTCGATTCCGCCGCCGGGCAGGCCCAGCTTCAGTCCCGGACCACTTCCGTGTTAGCGGCAGAAATCCCCACCTGTATGAGCTTGAACTGATCGTGATCATCGACCCAAAGCACCCAGGCAAAATCTTCGCCGGTCAGGTTTAGCCGGAGCAGTTCGCGCGGGACTCCGCGAACCGTGATTTTTTCTTTGCCTATGAGTTCCAAGCGCACGCTGATGGAAATATGCTCCTGGGGCACGAGTGCGCCGAACTGCGAAGCCCCCTGCTGGCACTTCAGGTTTCCGCCCTCGGGCTGGCAGGCGGCGCCAAGGTAGCGCCAGGCCAGCAGTTCGCGGTGTACAAAAAAATTGTTATCAAGAATCGCCGTCGTGTTGGGCAGCAGAAAGGGCTGTTCGGCGGGCTTGCCGGAGCTACTCGTGGTCATTCTTTCCATCAGAAAATCGTTGTTGGGAGCAACGTTCAGGGAACTTCCCGAGGCCTGACTCCATTCATAGCGCCGCAACTCGCCGTTGGCAGTCATTTCCAGTTCCGACTTCTGAGCTGCGGCGTCGGCCGCGGAGGTTTCCTTGAATTGCGATTTGACCGTGCTGATGCCGTTTTGCTGCTCTATCTTGAAGGTCTCGGTGGCGACGCGCTGGCCCTTGATGAAGATGCCGAACGAGCCGGAGTCAACCGTCTGAGGAGCCGCGGGTTTCGGCTTATCTTTTTTGTCGGCAGCATGGGCCCCAGCGAAAGCAGCGAGGGCGGAGAGCAAACTTACCGCCGCGGCACGGCGCATTCGGGTTTCAAACTTCACTCGACTTCTCCTTGTTCGCGGGCTCCGCGATCTTCTTCAAGCCCAGGGTTTCGGCAATTTCAGCGGCGATTGTTTCCACCGTGCGGTTGCCGGTTTGAATCCGCAGGAGTGCCTGCGAGTACGCATTGTGGCGAACCTGGTAGAGGTCGCGAAACTCCGCCACACTACCGAGCAAGGGACGTTCTCGGCCAGTTTCGCCGGCTTCGGCGCAACAGCGCTGCCATAAGTCTTCCACCGGAGCGTCCAGAAAAACCGTGGACACGCCGGAGCCCCTTAGCAGAGCTGCGTTTTCCTTCTGCGCGAAAGCTCCGCCCCCAAGGGCCACAATTCTGGCGACTCCGCCGCGTAGTTCGTGAAGCACATGTTCGAGGGCCGCGTGCTCGGCTCGGCGAAACTCGGATTCTCCCGAATCCCGGAAAATTTCCGTTACCGTACGCCCTTCCCGCGCCGCGATGCGGTCGTCGAGATCTTCAAAGACCCAATTCAGCCGTTGTCCGAGGACGCGGCCCACAGTGGTTTTCCCGGCTCCCATGAAGCCAAGCAAAAAAACAGCCTTGCGCGGAAGACCTCCGACCGCGGTGGACGACGGCTTAAGCCGCCCCTGCGGGCGTGGCCCTGTATTCCCCGCTTTTCCCGAAGTCTTTGTCAAAAATTAGCTGCTTGCTGCGAACTGCCGGCCGCCACTTGGCAAGCTGGAAGCGAGCAGCTGCAAACTGAATGGTTCGCTATTTTGGGGTGCGTTTGCTGAGGTGGATTTTACCACTGAAGCTGCGCAGTACCACGGTCGATGAGACCGCGGCGCGACCCATAGTACCCCAGAAGGCACTTCCCTCTTTGATGACGAACCAGGTGTGGGTCCGGGGCTGGAGAGGAATGTCGTCGTGTACTTCACCGCGCACGGAGCGCGCACTCACATCCGCAGAAGTTGATTCGGGCACAGTGGCTTCAATGTTGCCGCTATGGCTGGTCAGGCGGTATTCGCCGCGATCGCCAAAGTCGCCAATGTAGTGAATGCTGCCGCTGGTCGAAATCACCTGCACCAGCGGACCGGTAACGCCGTTGAGCGTGACCTCGCCGCTTAAGGAGTCAACTTCCACGTGGCCGTCCTGCACATTGGTGAGCGTGACCGGACCGTTCAGAGTTTTGACGTGCACGTGAGCGCCGGTGATGTCGCGGATCTCGACGGTGGCGGCGGCTCCTTCCAGGGTTACATCCCCGTGGAGTCTTTCCGCCCGCAGCGGGCCGGTGCTGGAGTGGAGCGTGATGCTGGCGTCGGCGGGGACCAGAATTTCATAATCGACGCGTCCGGATTGGGCATCCGCACCGGGTAGGAGGTGAGATTGAATTTCGACGCGATTGCCGACCAGATTCTTGTCGACTTCGACTTTGTCGGAATAGAGCAAGGCGTTGATGACCACAACGTTGCCGGTGGAGGGTTTGACCGAGATCGAGCCGTAGGGGTTGTTGACGGAAACTCCGGACTTGGGACCTACATTGAAATGATATTCCTTATGGGTTTCGGCTAGAAGCGTCCCGGCCAGCAGCGCACCGATTGCCACCATTTCGATCGTTCGCGCGCTCATCAAGACCCGCCCCGTGAGGTAAACTCGCCCGCTCATTGAAACTCCCCGATGGTCCCCTGTCGGTCCGCGCAGCCTAAAGCTGTCGGGTTGAGAATGGCTAACATTATGGCAAAGAACGATCCATTGCCAACTCGAAAAGCAGGGCCTTTTGCTGATAGGCCTCCATCAGCGAGCGGCGAGCTTCGTCGTCGTTTGGATTGGCGGCGACCACACTCTTTGCATCCCGAATATACTCGTTAACCCGGCGGAGATTGTCCGCGTACTGCGCCTTTATCGCGGGCGACTGCTGGGCTAGCTCGAGCAGCAAGTCATCGTCGTTCAGGCCGGCCTCGGCCAGATCGACGGCAGCAGCAACCGGCACCGTGTCGCGGGCAAGCTGATGGGCCAGCGAATGCTCACGAACATATAAACCCACGCTAATCAGCAAGGCAGCGGCCGCAGGGACCATCCATCGCGCCCAAGCCCAGCGACTGCTGAGGGAAGGCAAAAGGGATCGGTTCGCACGTTGGGGGCGAATGACTCCTTCCTGCCGCAATGCTGTCTCTATGGATTTCCAAACGTGAGGACCGGGTTCTTCATCGGCACGCAATTCAACCGCCGTGGAAGCAATGAGGATCAATTCTGTGACCAGAGCGGAACACTCCGTACAGCTTTTCAGATGATCCCGCTGTTCGGCGCTGCGGCCGTCTTCGATCTCTGCCAGGCTCTCTTGCAACTCAACGCAATTCATGCTGCTCTCCCCAGGCCTCTGTCGAACCAGTCCCGCTGCCATTGTCAGTCCGCTTGCAGCATGACGCCGCAGCCGAAGTTATTGCCGTGTCCAGTCTGCGCCGGCTCACGTAAATCGTCCAAACTGTACCACCACAACTCGCCAGCCGCTCAAGTCGCCCTTTCGGCTCGCTTGATCTTGAGCAGATCGCGCAACTTCATCCGCGCCTTGTGCAACTGCGACTTGCTGTTGCCGATGGAGCAACCGACGATGGTCGCGATCTCATTATGTTCGTAACCTTCCACGTCGTGAAGAACAAAAATCGTGCGGTAGCCAGGAGGCAGATCGTCGACTGCTCGCTGCAACTGCAGCCGGTCGATCGACCCGGCTAACGCCAGATCTTCTGCCCCGAAATCTTTCTTCGGGGTATCTTCTTCGCCGCCCTGCGTGGTTTCTTCGAGCGAAACCAGCGGAAGGCTCTTCTTTCGCAGGTGCATCAGCACCACGTTCACCGACAAGCGATGCAGCCAGGTCGAAAATGCCGACTCGCCGCGAAACGTTCCAATCTTACGATAGAGCTGCAGAAACGCTTCCTGCGTCAGATCTTCGGCTTCGGCAGTGTTCGCCGTCATGCGCAGGCAGAGCGAATAGACGCGCCGTTTATGCTTATCGTAGAGAGCCTGGAACGCCTGGGCATCCCCTTGCCTGGCCTTCTCGATAAGCTCGGCTTCGTTCGAGTCGCTGTGCTGCCGCTGCCCTGGGTCGGTCAAGTCGCCTTTTCCGGCCGCACCCCGTGAGATGCGGCTAACTATCTTTCCGTTGTATGGCTTGCGGGTTGTATGAAGCGAAACTAAGGTAATGTCTGTATTCAGAATATCAGAGCACTTCTACCGATCTTGGGATTCTGCCATTGTGTGCTCAGCCTCCGGAAATCCTTTGCTTGCTCAGGGTTGAACCGTTTGCGGTTCGAAGCTATAAACCCGATTCCAAATTTAGAGTCGCGATCTTCCTAAATCGGTAAATCTCGTGGAGCTAAATTGGTAGATTTGTTGGCAGTTTAAGACGTCACGGGCGCCTGGTGGTGATGGTCTCTAATCGATGTCCATGCGGGCCAAGCTCGCGCTGTCGGAGCAGGAAGGCGAAGGTCAAGCCTAGAAAACCCAGGACAGAAAAAATCCACATTCCGAGGTTGTAGCCGCTGGGGTGGTCGGGGCCGGCATGGCTGTAATCGTTGGCCCATCCGACCATCAGGTTGAAGCCGAACAGGCCGATGTTCTGGATCATGGTCATCAGCCCGTAGGCAGTTCCGAGCTTCGATTGATCCACGATATAGGCGACCGAAGGCCACATTACGGCCGGGATCAGCGAGAACGCCACCCCCATGAGCGCCATGGGCACGTACAAATTCACGCGGGTGTAAGCCATCATCAGGTAGACAGGGATCAGCAGCATCGAACCGAACATCATCAGCAGAGCACGCTTGCCGATGCGATCGACCCAGAGGCCGAACAGGGGAGTGGCGATCATGGCGAACAGCGTCAGCATGCTGGAGAGGAACCCGCCGAACTGGCGCGACGTGCCATGCGCCTCGATGAAAAATTTCACGGCGAAAGTCTGAAAGGGAAAGATAGCCGAATAGAAAGTGATGCAGAGGGCAACGATATACCAATAGCTCACGCCAAACTTGAACAGATCGGCAAAGACGACTTGATCGGTGGAGGCTTCGCCGAGGTGGAAGTTTCTCTCTGCTTGCACTTCCATCCCCCAGTAGACGACTGCGCCCGCGATGCAAAATGCGGAGAGGCCCAGGGCAATCAGAAACGGCCAGCGCCAGTTGGCATAAGCGGCGCGTGCCCAGGTGGGAGAGTTCAGCGCGGCGAACGAACCCAGGCGGCAGATGGTGAGGTTGACGCCGAAAGCGAAACTCAGCTCTTTGCCTTTAAACCAGCGGGCCAGCGCGGCGACCACCGCGACATTCAAAGACTCCGCTCCCATGCCGAAGATGAGCCGTCCTGCGGCCATGACCGGGAGATGACCGGATGCCGCGGTAATGGCAGGTCCAATGAAGCACAGCACGCCGAAAATCATCAGAGATTTTCGTAAACCGAGGCGGTCGATGATGAAGCCGCCGATCACCACCGTGAAGATGTTTGGAAAGCTGTAGATCGCCTGCAGCAGTCCAATGTTCTCGTCGGAAAAACCGAGCTGCTGTTTTAAGACGTCCGCCAGAGGGCTGAGCGCGTCATAGGCATAGTAACTGCCGAACATCGCCAGGCTGAGGAAGACCAGCACCATCCAGCGATAGAGGCGGGTGGGCTCAGGACGAAGGGTTGGGTGCATCAGCGCTCTTTTCCCAGCCGATTCAGTTCCGGCGAATTCAGGAGCAGAGAAGAGTAGCAGAGTTCAGCTTCTCGCTTCTAGATCCTAGCCGACAAAAAGCCGACCGGGCCGACAGGGTGAGGTTATCCTCGGGAGCGTAAAACCCCGCAGTTCAGGGCGGGGAGGTTCAAGATCAGAAACCTTGGCCGAAATCCACCACTCTGGTGGAACTCGGCCACCGGAGCGGCGGCCGGAGGGGCGTCACACTTGCACTAGTTTTTTTAACCCACTAATAACAATGTAATTAGGAAAATGCCGCCGCTCACTCCGCATTGGCATTCGGGCTGCACCCTGCCGGGACGATGATTTTGATCCTGGACCGGATGTTGATGCTCCAACAGCCGGACAGGGAACACCATCCCAAAGGAGTATCTCCCATGTGTTTCCGCACCTGTGGTCTGTCCTTTGCCTGCCTGCTCGCTCCCGCCGTCTCGATCCTTGGCTGCAACAACACGCTCAACCCCCTGTGCGGCAGCGCTCGGCCTGCGCCGCTCATCGGTTCCCTCTCGCCCAGTACCTTGACTTTCGCTCAGGTGCAGGAGGGCTCAATGCTCGTCGTCGATGGTAGCCACTTTGTTTCGGCTTCGGAAGTACTCATCAACTCGACGCCACTGGCCACCACCGTGGTGAGCGATCAGCAATTGAAGGTAAAGCTTTCCAATGATGTGATCTCGGGCCCGGGAACGATAAAGGTGATGGTCGAAACCCCGAGCGGGAATTCCGGAGACGTGGGCTGCACGAGCGGAGGCAATAGCAGCGTACTCGATCTAACGGTGAACTAAGCGTCGGGAAGAAAGATTAAAGATCGGGAAGAAAGATTAAAGATAAAGATGGATGATCCAGAGTCAAGGTTATCTCTGAATGAAGAATGAATCGAGCCTTGTGGGCTAAAGCAGGCTAAAGCCCGGATCAGCAGTGTGGGGAAAGCCGTGCCCGTTTCACGGCAGCGTGGAGTAAGTTCCACCGCACGCCTAGCTTCCCACAAAGCGGGCATACAAGCTGCGCGCCACGGCCGGGTCGGTGGTGCCTTTGATGATGGCGCGACCATCGGGGAACAGCGTCATCTCGTAGGGGTCGTGCCAAAACTTCAGGACGAAGTTGTTGTGCCGGACGGTGCCGTAGGGTTGGAGGCGACGGTCCATCTCGGCGAAGTCGATGGGACGTTGGCGCTCATGGATTTGCACGGAATTCCTGCCGCACAGGGTGATGTGCGGGCGGCCTTCGCCGGCCAGATGGATGAGATCGCGCTGAGCGCAGGCGCGACAGCCGAGGCGGGGTTGGGCGGCGGAGATTTCGGCGCGCTGGTTGGTCCAGACGTCGAAGCCAAGGAGGGTGCGCCGCAGTTGCGGTGCGGTCGGGCCGGCGACCAGGAATTTGAGCGCCTCGGTGGCGGCGAGCGACGCTACCAGATGCACCGCGGAATTGAGGATGCCGGAGGTTTCGCAGGTTTCGACCAGGCCGCCAGGCGGGTGGGGAAACAGGCAGGCCAGGCAGGCGGTTTGGCCCGGCAGAACATTCAACGTGACGGCGTAGCTTCCGACGGCGGCGGAATAAATCCAGGGAAGTGCGCGGTCGACGGCATAGTCGTTGATCAGGTAACGAGTTTCGAAGTTGTCGGTGCCGTCGAGGATCAGCGACATGGTTTCAAGTAAGACTTGAATGTTTGCTGGAACCAGATCTTCAACCTTGGGTTCGATTGCGATCTGAGAGTTGAAGGCGGCTATTTTGCGGGCGGCGGCAATGGCTTTGGGAACAGATTCCGCGGCGTCTTTTTCATCGAAGAGCGACTGGCGCTGCAGGTTGCTAGGCTCGACGTAGTCGCGATCGATGATGCGCAGAGTTCCCACGCCGGCGCGAGCCAGCAGGCTGGCCAGGGCGGAGCCGGTAGCGCCGCATCCGACGATCGCGACTCGGGCGGCTGCCAGTTTTCGCTGGCCTTCTGGGCCGATGCCGGGGAACAGGATCTGGCGCGAATAACGCTCGTCGCTGGCTGGATTCTGCGGCGAACTCCCGCCGCGTGGGTCGGGTTGAGATTGCTGTGCCAAACAGGTCACCAGTGTCAGGGTATAAAACCTTTATTATAAGTGGCTGGCTTGCCGGTGCATGATTCCCCATGCCGGGCTCGACTTCGATCGCGGGCCTGACGGTTTGCAAGCAGGACAGCCAGGCGCATTCCGCTGCCGTCAAATCGAAATGGAATAGCGCCTGGGCCCAAGGACACTTTTGCTGAAACCCTACGCGACACTGCTGACCGCGATGATCTTGCTGTGGTTTACAGTCTTTCGGTCGGAGCATGCATCGGGGTCTGCCGGTCAATCCGGATCTTCCCCGTCGCCAGCGAAAAGGTCACAGACAAAAGCTGAATCTATGGTTGGGCAAGAGCCGCAACTTCGGTCCTCGGCTGGCATTTCGGGATATGTCGGCAAACCTGTGCAATCCCTCGAGATTCAGGGCGTGGGGGAGCGCGATCGCGACCACATCCTGCAATTGCTGCCGCAGAAAGTGGGAGAACCGCTCGATCGGGGAAAAGTGAGCGACAGTATTCGGGCGTTGTATGCGACCGGACGCTTTGCCGACATCCAAGCCGAAGTTGCGCCATCGGGCGAGGGCGTAGCGCTTAGCTTCACCACCTCGGCTAACGTTTTTGTGGGCGCGGTCGAGGTGGAAGGCGCTCCCGCCCATCCTACTTCGAACCAGATCGTCAATGCGTCGAAGTTGCAGTTGGGAGAATTGTTTGCGCAGGAGAAGTTGCAGCGCGCGCTGGAGAACATTCGACAACTGATGCAGGAGAACGGTTACTACCGGGCGCGAGTCACCGCCGAAAGCGTGGCCAACGCGGTGACACAGCAAATGGACATTCTGTTTCATATCAGCCGAGGTGAACCGGCGCGCGTGGGTGAAGTGAAAGTCACGGGCACTTCGGAAATGTCATTGATAGAGGTGCAGGATACCGCGCACCTGAATCACGGAGACCGGGTTACGGCCGACCGGGTGAGAGGGTCGCTGCAGCGGCTGCGCAAGAAATTTCAGAAGCAAAATCGCGCATTGGCGCAGGCCTCGATTGCCGAGCAGCTCTACCACCCGGAAAGCAATCGTGTCGATTTCACCTTCCAGCTTAATCCCGGTCCGGTGGTGGTAATTTATGCCCGCGGTTACCACATCAGCCGCGGTGTGATGCGTAGGGAAATCCCGGTCTACGAAGAGAACGCGGTGGACGATGATCTGCTGAATGAAGGAAAGAAAAACCTGATCGACTACCTGCAGACGCGCGGCCACTTCGATGCCAAGGTGGACATCCTGAAAGAAACGGATGCGCAGACGATGCGGGTGATCTACCAGATCAATCCCGGGGCCCGGCATAAGCTTGCGCTGGTGGAGATCACGGGCAACAAGGATTTTCTGGACACGGCGAAACTGCGATCCTATTTGCAAATTCAGCAGGCGAGCCGCTGGGCTAGCCACGGACGCTATAGCGAAGAGCTGCTGAAAAGCGACGTGGCAACTTTGGAGGAGCTGTACCGGTCCAGTGGCTTCCGACAGGTCCAGATTCAAACCAAAGTAGATGACAACTATCAGGGGGGGGGAAACAAGCTGGCGGTTCACATTCATATCGACGAAGGCGTGCGAACGCGGGTCGGCGAGGTGCAGGTTCTGGGTACACAGAAGGTTGCGGCCAGCCAACTCCCGGAACGAACGACACAGCCGGGGCAGCCCTATTCCGAACAGGATCTGGCGAACGATCGGGAGAGGATCCTTAATTTTTATTTCGACCACGGATTTCCCAATACCGCGCTGGAGATCACCACCAAGCCTGCAGAACATGACGCCAATCGCGAAGACGTAACCTACTCCATTCAGGAAGGGGAGCGCTTCACGGTGAATCGCGTGCTGGTTGCCGGAACCGAACATACGCGCGGCTACGTGCTGCAGCGAGAGTTGCAAGTACACGAGGGAGAAGCCCTGAGCCAGCAGGATCTGCTCAGCACCCAGACCCGGCTTTACGATCTGGGTATCTTCAGCCAGGTGGATACGGCGGTGCAGAATCCGGAGGGAACCGATCCGCAGAAAAATGTATTGGTGCAAGTGCAGGAGGCCAGGCGCTACACCTTTACGTATGGAGTTGGATTGGAGTTCGCGACCGGTCAGCCAGCGGGGACGACGGCTCCACAGGGGGCGACGGGAGTAAGTCCCAGAGTTGAGTTTGACGTGACCCGGTTGAACGTTGGCGGGCGCAACCAGACCCTGACGTTTCAGTCCCATGTGGGATATCTGCAACAGCGTGGCCTGATCAGTTACGGCGTTCCGAAGCTATTCGACAACGACAAGTTCAAACTGATCTACACCATTTTTTACGATAACAGTCTGGACGTGGCTACCTTCACTTCGCAGCGGACGGAAGGGAAGATCGACCTGAGGCAACAGTTCGGAAACTCCGGGATTGAGTCGGGGATGCGCGCGGGAGCCAACTCAATTACATATCGCTGGGATTTCCGTCTGGTGAAGGCCAGCCACTTCGCGAATAATTTCAGCGAAATTGCGCTGTTGTCCCTTCCAGCCCGAGTGGGCGGCCCAGGCTTCACCTTTATTCACGATAAGCGTGACAACCCATTGGAAAGCACCAAAGGAAGCTACTTCACGTTGGATGGCTTTGCCGCTTCCACGCACTTTGGGTCGGAAAGCGACTTCGGCCGCGCTCTAGGGCAGCATTCAACCTATTACGCGTTTGGAGGAAAGGGCCGGGCCGGACGGCAGTTCGTGTTTGCCCGTTCCACGAGTATTGGACTGCAACAGCCGTTCGGAGGCACAAGAGTTGTTCCGCCAGGAGCTTGCCCCACGAATCCCAATACTCATGAGTCGGTGTGCCGGGACATTTCGCTGATACCGCTGCCGGAACAATTCTTTGCGGGAGGCGGCAACTCGCATCGCGGTTTCGGGTTAAATCAGGCAGGACCTCGAGATCCGTCGTCGGGTTTCCCGGTGGGCGGTACGGCGCTGTTCGTCAACAATCTGGAACTACGCTTTCCTCAGACGACTCTGCCTTACCTGGGGGAAGGATTCGGCTTTGCCATTTTTCACGATATGGGGAACGTGTTCACAGCGCCACACGACATGTTGAAGGGCTTGATGCGCTGGCACCAACCGAATCCGGCTCCGTGTTTGCTGCCTGATGGTACAAGGAACCTCGGGTGTTATACCCAGTTCAATAACTCCGGATATGATTATACTTCGCAGGCTCTTGGGGTGGGCTTGCGCTACAAGACTCCCATTGGTCCGTTGCGTTTTGACTTCGGGTACAATCTGAATCCGACCCGTTATTTTCAAGGACTTAAGTTTGATTCTTCGGGACAACCATTGACTTTTGAGACCCAGCGACTGAAGCATTTCAACATATTTTTCAGCATAGGCCAGCCCTTCTGATGGAAAGAGTTCGCAGCAAAAAGATGGTCGCGGTGCTGGCCTTCGCCTTGTTGGTCAGCGCTGGAATGCTGCCTTGCGCCCGAGCCGGCGAGGTGATCGACCGCATTGTGGCCACGGTCAACGGGCACATTATTCTCGAGAGCGACTGGGACCAGGGGCTGCGCTATGAGGCCCTACTCAACGGCCATGCGCTCAATCAATTCACCGACGACGATCGCCAAGCCGTCCTCGACCGCCTGATTGATCAAGAACTGCTGGCGGAGCAGATCCAGTCAGCTTCTTTTCAGCATGCGTCCGAATCGGAAGCCGCGGCGCGAGTTCGAGATTCGCGGAAGCAGTATCCGGAAGCGGCGAGCGATGAGGGTTGGAGATTGGTGCTGGGCCGGTTCGGGCTGTCGGAAAAGGATCTGCTGGCGCATGTGCAGCAGCAAATCGATCTCATGCGGCTGGTGGATGCTCATCTTCGGCCCGCGGTCGAGATCGATTCCAAGACCATCGAAGCCTATTACCGGGAGAAATTCGTTCCGCAGTTGAAGCAATCCGTCGTAGCCGACATCCCCTCGGCCGATGTCGCGGTCAAGATCCGGGAGTTACTCACCGAGGAGAAGGTCAACCAATTGATGATTTCCTGGCTGCAATCGCTGCGCTCGGAAAGCAAAGTAAGCATGCCCGGCGCACCCAGTTCGAGGGATGGAGAACAGACGCGGTGACCGAGCCTGCCGCCAGACCTCCGCGCTGGTGGAAATTTCTGCTCCTGGTGGTTGCGGTCGGCCTGATTTCCTTGCTGGCCGCGCTCGCCTACTCGACCACCGAATCCTTTCAGGCCTATGTCCGCCGGCGCGTGGTCGCGGAAATCGAACGGATCACCGGAGGTCGAGCAGAAGTGGGCAGCTTCCACGTTGTCCCTTTCCACATGCAGGTCGAAGTGCGCAATATAACCGTGCACGGGAAAGAAGCGGCCAACGACGTTCCGCTGGTACATGCGGACAGCCTGGTCGCGCATTTGAAAGTGATTTCGTTTCTCCGCACCGAGTTCGGTTTCCACTCGGTGATTCTCGACCATCCGCTCGTCCACGTTTCCATTGGGCCTGACGGCGCCACCAATATTCCCCTCCTGCGGGGGCGGGGGAGCGCTGCCGAGAATACTCGAAAGAATACTCCGATCGAGCAATTGTTTGCCCTGTCGATTGATCAGCTTTCCGTGCGCAACGGTGAAATGCTGTGGGCGGACCGGAAAATCCCACTGAATTTTGACGTTCATGACGCCGACCTCGAGATGGAGTACTCATTCCTGCGCGGCCTTTATGAAGGCCATCTCACGGTCGGCAAAGTGGATAGTGCGATTGAGGATTTCCGGCCCTTCGCCTGGATGACGACCGTTGAGTTCAGCTTGGCGCCGAACTTCGCCGACATCAAATCGCTGCGCTGGAACTCCGGCCGGTCGTCTGTGGAAGTGAGCGGACGGGTCAGCGACTTCCGCAATCCTCAGGTGGGCGGAAGCTACGACGCTCACGTCGACCTAGCCGAGGCCGCCGCCATTGTCCGCCTGCGCGAGTTGCGCGAAGGCGTCGCCGAGTTCAAAGGCCGCGGCCATTGGTCGCTGCAGGAGTTCACGAGTTCGGGTATTTTGGCCTTGCGCGACCTGGCCTGGCAGAACCGTCAGATGGTGGTCAAGAAAGCGAGTGCTACTTCGGATTACTCGCTGACCGATGAGCAGATCAGGCTTTCGAGGATCGAGGGAAAGTTGTTTGGCGGGAGTTTCACCGGGGATGCTCAGGTGGACAACTGGTTGCGGAGCATTCCCCTGCCAATGCCGGGGAGAGCGAAGAAGGGCAGGGAAGATCTGGCGGTAATCTCCGCGGCTCGGCCACCCGGCAAAAAGGGCGAGAAAGCGAAGCTGCCGGGCATCCAAAGCGCTGCGGTGCGTCTGCGTCTGCGAGATATTTCCGCCGGAGAGATGGCGGCGGCGTTTGATCTGCCGGCACATCCGCTGCACCGGTTTCACCCGGCCGGATTGGCCAGCGGCACGGCGGACGCGTTCTGGAAAGGATCTGCCAAGAATGCCGAGGTCGGATTTAGCGTGGACGTGAACCCGCCACTGCATGCCGCCGCGGGAGATTTGCCGGTGACCGCTCACATCCAGGGTAAGTATCGGGTCGACAGCGACTCGCTGGAACTTGGCGAGTTCAACCTGTCTACGCCTGCCTCGCGGGTGCAAGCCTCAGGAATTTTGGCGGCGACATCGACGCTGCATTTTTCCCTTTCGACTTCCAATCTTGAAGAATGGCGCCCCTTGGTGACGGCATGGGGCGGACCGATCAAGCTGCCGTTTCGGGTGGATGGACGTGCGCTGTTTAACGGCGTAGCCGAAGGCACATTTTCCGAGCCGACGGTGGCTGGGACGCTGCTGGCGGAGGATTTCGAATTCACCCTGCCTGCGACCTCGCGTACCTCCGTGCAAGCGGTGCACTGGGATTCGCTTGCGGCCAGTATTCAATTTTCTTTGCATGAGCTTACCCTTCGCGGAGGCAGCCTGCAGCGCGGCGACACCAGCGCCGACTTCGAGTTCAGCGCCTTACTGCGGGAAGGCCAATTCAGCGAAAACAGCCCCTACACGGCTCGGGTGAATCTGCACAATGTGGACGTGGCGTCGACGGCGGCTCTGGCCGGGTTCGCCTATCCCGTAGCCGGGACCGCGGACGTGTCGGTGCAGATTACAGGCACGCGGGCGCATCCCCGGGCGCAGGGACACATTCACGCGGCCAATGCGTCGGCCTATGGGGAAGCGATCGAGAAATTCGATGCCGATCTTCAAATCGCGGGGAGCGAGACCGCACTCAACGATATCCATCTTACCCATCAGAATGCCTCGGTTTCCGGCAGCGCCGCCTTTACGCCGGCGACCGGCGGCTTTCGGCTTGACCTGATCGGGAAAGATTTCGACGTTTCCCGGGTGCGCCAGATTCATCTGGACCCCCTGCCGATGGAAGGCCGCGCCGACTTCAGGTTGCAGGGTTCGGGCACGCTGGGCGCTCCTGTCATCAATGCGACCATTCACTTAAGCGATCTCACGTTCGATCACGAACTCGAAGGCGGACTGGATCTTGAGGCCGTGACCAAGGACGGTGAATTGCAATTAAGCGGGCAATCCACCTTTACGCATGGCACGCTTGCCATTCGTGGAAGTGTGGGAATGAACGGAGATTATCCCGCGAACATTTCCGCGCAATTGGACCATGTGGATCTCGATCCGCTGTGGCGCGCCTATTTAGGCAACCAACTTACCGGGCACTCGGCGTTTGCGGGCAGGGTAACGATGCGGGGGCCTTTGCTGCATCCGCGGAACTGGACGCTCGATGGCAGCGCGACCGACGTCGCCCTCGACGTGGAATATGCCAAGCTGCACAATCAGGGGCCAATGCCTTTTACCTATGCCGACCAGACGATTCACATTCAACCGGGCCACCTGGTGGGGGAGGGAACCGATGTTGTCGGTCAGGGTTCGATTCATTTCGTGGGGGGGCAGGAACTCGATCTCTCGGCCGACGGGCAAGTTGACCTCAAGTTGCTGCGCAGCCTGGCACCGGATCTCACTGCTTCCGGTCTGACGACGATCCATATGGCGCTGGGGGGTACGCTGAGCGAACCGCTGCCGCAAGGCAGCATCGAGGTCAAGAACGGCGCGGCCAATTACGCAGGGTTGCCCAGTGGATTGAGCGAAATGAACGGCACGCTGTCATTCACGCGGGATCGCCTCCACATTGATCAGCTGACAGCCCGCACCGGAGGCGGCACGCTGGACTTGAAAGGCGACGTCACAAACTACAACCGGCAGCTCAATTTCAATCTCACCGCTGTGGGCAAAGAAGTGCGGCTGCGCTATCCCCCGGGCGTGAGTTCGACGGCGACCGAGGAACTGCACTGGGTGGGAAGCCGCTCGGCTTCGCTGATCTCGGGGAACATTCTGGTTACGAAGTTAGCGGTGACCCCGGGCTTTGATTTTGCTTCGTACCTGGAGCGAAGCCGGCAGTCGGCCGCGATTACGCCGGCGAATTCGCCGCTCTACAACCTGAAGCTCGACGTGGCGGTCACGACCGCGCCCGAACTGCAGATGAAGACTGCGGTGGCACGCCTCTCGGGCGATGCTGATCTACATCTGCGCGGGTCGGTGGCGCGTCCCAGTGTTCTCGGACGCGCTGACATTCTGGAAGGGGATGCAACCTTCAATGGCATCAAGTTCCGGCTGGAGCGCGGTGATATTACGTTTGCGAATCCGGTGGCGATTGAGCCCCAGGTCAACTTGCAGGCCACGACCCATGTACGCAATTATGATCTCGACGTGACGGTTACCGGAACGCCTGAGCGCCTCGCGGTCAACTATCGCTCGGAGCCCCCTTTGCCCAAGTCGGACATCATCGCGCTGCTGGCGCTGGGCCGCACCAGCGAAGAGTCGGAGCAGTTGCAGGAGCAATCGGGCCAGGAAGCGTTCAACGAGGAAGCGACCAACCTGATCATCAACCAGGCAATCAACTCGTCGGTAAGCAGCCGCATGCAGAAGCTGTTTGGCGTCAGCCGCATCAAGATCGATCCCCAAGGGCTGACCACCGAAACCAACCCTACGGCGCGGGGCCCACAGGTCACCATCGAACAGCAGTTCGCCAATAACGTTTCTCTTACTTACAGCACGAACGTGTCGCAGAGTTCGCAGCAGATCATTCAGGGCGAATACTACATCAATGGCAACGTTTCGGTGGTGGGCACGCGGGATCAAAACGGCGTGGTCAGCTTCGACGTCCGCGTTCGACAGCGCAAGAAATAGAATCATTCTGACGGGAAGATTCCCGAAGCTGCGCATGACCTCTTCTGGCGAAACTATTACTTTCTCGAACTTGCGGCTGCGCATGGTCGATTCCCAACTGCGGGCGCGCGGTGTCAGCGACCCGCGGGTGCTCGATGCCATGTTGCGTGTGCCGCGTCACGAGTTCGCGCCGGAACGTTACCGGGATCAGGCCTATGAAGATCACCCCCTGCCGATTGGCAAGGGGCAAACGATTTCTCAGCCTTATATGGTGGCGCGGATGTTGGAATCTTTGGCGCTTTCGCCCACCGACAAAGTACTCGAAGTGGGCACCGGATCTGGCTATCTGACCGCGTTGCTCGCCGAACTGGCGGCCCAGGTTTTCTCGGTGGAGCGCCATGCTGAGCTGGCGGAGGCGGCCCGCGGGTTGCTCGGGCGCATGGGCTATAGCAACGTGAGCGTGATCGTGGGCGATGGAAGCCAGGGGTTGGCGGAGGGTTCGCGCTACGATGCGATCATTGTTTCTGCGGCTGCTCCCGAGGTGCCGCGGGCGCTGCTCGAACAACTGGCGGAAGGCGGACGAATGATTATCCCGGTGGGTCCAGCTGATTCTCAACAGTTACAGTTGATCCACCTGGAGATGGGCCAGCCGCGAACTGCATTGCGCGAATTGTGCCGATTTGTGCCGTTGGTTTCGGGAAATCGGGATTAGCGGGGTCTGGGGCATCCAGAATTTGCATGGGTTCAGAGACGGTTCCGTCCCGGCGGGGCTGGTGCGCTCTTTCTGCCCTCCCCGGCACTGTCCCACCGGGCTTTCCCCTGCGGCCGGGGTCAGACTCAAGGCCCACTGCAGGCGCAAGACCTTAGACCTTGCATTACAATTTAAAACGTGCCCGTTCTGCACAATTTGCGCGTAACCCTGGAAATGATCAAGTGGGAGCATTCCATTTTCGCCCTCCCCTTTGCGCTGTGCGGAGCCATGCTTGCGGCCGGAGGACTGCCTTCTGCGCATCAACTGATATGGATTGTGGTCGCCATGGTGGCGGCGCGGTCCGCGGCCATGGCCTTCAACCGCTGGGCCGACGCTGCCATCGACGCCGCGAATCCGCGAACCAGCACTCGAGCCTTGCCGGCAGGACATCTTACGCCCGCTTTTGTGGCTACATTTGTGGTCATTGCCAGCGCCATTTTCATTCTGGCCGCAAGCCAACTGAATCGGCTCGCTTTGGAGCTTGCCCCCGTCGCGCTGGCGGTGTTGCTGCTTTACTCTTACACCAAGCGAGTGACACGCTGGTCGCATCTGGTGCTCGGATTCGCGCTCGGCATTGCGCCTTCGGCGGCTTGGATCGCGGTGCGGGGTTCGCTCGATCCGCGAATCCTGCTGCTCACCGCTGCCGTAACTTTCTGGGTGGGAGGCTTCGACGTTCTTTATGCTTGTCAGGACTTCGATTTCGACCGCCAGAGCGGGCTGCATTCCATTCCGCGATATGTCGGGATTCGCTCTGCACTATGGATCGCGCGGGGCTTTCATGTCGTGATGATCGGCTTGCTGGTCGCTCTGCTGATCGTGTTCGGGATGGGGAAGTCGGCGGCCTGTGGTGTTGGGGCTGTGGTCCTGCTGCTGCTCTACGAACATTCGTTGGTTCGGGCCGACGATTTATCGAAACTGAATGCAGCGTTCTTCACCATGAATGGCGTCATTTCGGTGCTGTTCTTGGTGTTTGTCGCGGGCGATTTGCTGCTGCGAAAATAACGGATTCGCGCCCACCGGGCGCAGACACGAAACTGCGGTGGCGGTGATGCTGGCATTTCTCCGGAACGAGGCCGCTCGGCGTTCTCTTCGATAACCTGTTGCCGGCGTGCGTGCGCTGCATCTGTTGGGTGCAGCTTTTCCTTTTCATCCACTCTCGAACGCGGAGGCGATGCGGTTGAAACTGGCGCCTGTCGTGATGAAGGATGGGGGCAACGCGATCCCCTGGTTGCCCATGGCGTGGGTGCTGCTGGTGTGGTGGAACTCGAGAGGGTTGTCGCGCTGACGGTCGTGGCCACATTGGGCACGGGGGCGAGCACTACTTCATCGACCTGGTTTTCATCGAGCGGGTTTTCATCGAGCTGGTTGCAGCGCTGGGCCTTTCTGTTCGGAACGTTCGCGACCTTGACTGGCGCTGCTCAGCTTCACCCCCAAGCTATTCTGGAGTTCGTCCGTGGTCTTGGGGGATGATGGAGGCAACCATTGCTCCCTCCGTTTTTTTCTGGCGTCGGCTCAGAGCCACCTTGGAGCAGGCACAGCCGGCGGGCTCCCGTGCCGCGGCCGCCAGCGCCCGAAAGAACCGATACCTCATCATGCGAGACGGCGGCGAGGCGCCGGCGCGCCTCTGGCTTACTGGTTCACCTTCAGCAGCATGAACGTGCCGCTTTCGAGCTTGACGTTATTCTTATCAGAGCTCAATACCGAGCCTTGTGCAGTGGTCTGTGGGGGCTCAAGCTTCAGATTGGAGATGCCTACGACACCCTGCGTGTTCCCGTTGATTTCCGGCTGCGCGCTAGCTCCCTGAGGAGTGTTGTTTCTACCTTCTGTTCCCACCGCGTTAGGCACAGGACTCGAGGGCTGGGTTTGCCCCGCGCTGCCCGAGGCTCCGCTGTGCCCGGCGCCCATGGGGGATGAGGCGACGCTGCCGCCGCCGGCGGGGGCGCTTTGATCGGGTGAGCTCGCGTTATTGGCGCTGGTTGGAGGCGCAATCACGGCCTGGATCGACATCGGCAACGACAGGTCTCCGTCCCGCAAGACGGCGTGGTCAAAAGCGATGCCGATCTGAGACTCCTTCTGTTCTTTGCTGCGTGCCTGCGCCTCAGTCACGTGTCCCACAACCTTGGTGTCCTTGGGCACCACCAGGGCTCCACTCGTGGTCTTCAAATCGACAGTAACCTTGGCCACAACTTCGTCCCCTGGCTTAGCCTTCTTGGCGTCGATGGTCTTGGTTAATTGGACCGGGATCACGCTTCCCGGGGCAATTCTTGGAATGGCAGCCTGCGGTTCGGTTGGGGCCGGTGACGGCGAGGCCGGTTGCGCCTCCGGCTGTGCCGGGGGAGCGCTCGGGTTTTGGGCAGACGGCGCGCTTTGGGCGAATGAGGCGGCACAGAGCAATGCTCCGCTCAGCAAGGTTGCGGGAACAATGTTTCGCATCGGCAATCTCCTTGGTTTGCAAATTTCGAGAGGGCGCGCAAATGAATCTGTATCTATGGTGTAGATGCAGTTTTCGGACCCGGGGTAGACGGGGAATTCTCCTCGGTAGGCTGAAATCTTTTCTATCCCGGGATTTCTTAATCTAAATGATGGCTGAATCAGCTCCGCCCATGCCGCCCCATGTACAGGTAGCGAAGCCACAGGCTTTTGCGCGCGTCCGGAATGAAGTCGCTATGCCGGACCTCGTCCCTTTGGCTCGCCCATAAAGCACATCAGTTGCCAATATTGCGGGGCTTCGGAATGGCCGGGCGCGTTGATTCGATGCCGGCGACTTCGTTCCCACAACTTCCTCGCCTTGTACTCCCGGTGCTGAAGTTTTTCGGCTTTTCCGGAGGACGCTCGGCACCTGAACGCGGAGAAGTAGGCTGTCACGCCATTGCGTTTTTCGTGGGCTGCAGTGACAACTTTGGCGTTTCCTAGACGTGGCCCGCAACAAAGCCGAAATAGCAAGAGTTGAATGTTGCCAGCGGAATCTCTTTCGGTTCTTTCCAATTCGGAACCGTGATACGTCCGGACCAGGAGTACACGTCGAATTGCTGAAGCATCTGCTTGCCATTGTAGTTCGTAACGATGACATCGGAGTCCAGCCCGACCCAATGGTTGGAGGTATTGATGACGCCTGGGCCTTTAATCTGCTTGTCGTCAAGAAGGCGGTCGTTGATGAGCAGAATGACCCGCCAGTCGCTGTCATACAGATCGGATGCTTCCATCAGATTGTCGTAACCTGAGGGCGCCGTCCAGTTCGCCTTATTGCGGATTCGCGTATATCCTGCGGCACGGAACTCGTTCACCACGTCGGCGGGAAAGTTCCATGCCTTGATGTGGAAAATGCCTTCGTCATTGGTATAACCCCACACATTATTGAACGCCTCGCGAATCGAGGCCAACACAATCCAATCCGCCTGGGGCATATCCAAGCCGGGAGGGCAGTTTTTCAGTGCGTTGGAGGGTACGATAGGCTTCCCGGCATATTTCGCCTGTCCCTCCAGCCGTCCACTTCCGCTTTCGAACAAGTTGACCGCGAGCTTGACATACTCCACGGGGTGATCGAACGCCCACACCCGAACAAAGGTTGCGATACCGCAAAGCCAGGTATGTGCCTGGTTGAAAGAATTCGGATCCGAGAGGCGGGCGTCGAGAACGTCCGCCACCTTTCCGCGGTCCAAATGAGAAAAAGCCTGTTTGCTGCCTCTTCGGAAATCGGCCACGATCGCCCGGGCCTTGGACACATCCGCAGTGGATCGCTGGCCCAGTCCTTCTTTCACTTTCGGGCTGAGCTGATTGGCATCCGTGAACCAATTGTCGTCATAGATTGACGGAGTGTCTGTCATGGAAAACCTCCTGCGGAGTTTCCGGTTTCTTGAGGGCCCGATTTTTTCCGATGCCGCGCTGCAGCGAATCCTGAGGATAAGTCCGTCGCCGGGCGTTTGAAACGCGCCTCCTTCCGATTGGGCTGCAGAGGCGGGGTGCATCATACTCCGCACGCGGGCAGCTCGACAAGGCCCGGTGCTTTCTTTGCTTTCTTTCCGCCCATGGCGAATCATGGTCTTTGGCGTCGTCCTGCGATATCATCAAGACGATGTCCGCCCCACACTCATCCCA
>Ga0210406_10000998_pt1 | contig 36416 bp, 34 predicted proteins | sample IncBWC30MmetaG_FD_155454 | JGI IMG/M metagenome (GOLD analysis project Ga0210406, IMG submission 155454) | Forest soil microbial communities from Barre Woods Harvard Forest LTER site, Petersham, Massachusetts, United States - Inc-BW-C-30-M | ecosystem: Environmental > Terrestrial > Soil >... | reverse complement strand
TTTATCTTTTTCTAATTACACGATCAAAAAAGTATACGGGTTTAATGTTACTTATCGCTGGCAAGAAAGCTATGAATATCAATCTTCGTTCATAACAGGCAATACACCAGCTTTCGGGACATTGGATGCGCAGGTTAGCAGAAAATTACCAAGGTTATTTCATAGTATGATAAAAATTGGGGCTACTAATTTGTTGAATAAATATTATGTTGATGCAATTGGCAATCCTTCTATCGGTGCATTGTACTACGTTAGTTTAGGAATTAATGTTTTTTAGAAATAAAAACCACCGTTGTAAAACAAAAAGGTTCCGATAAAATCGGAACCTTTTTAGTATAGTAGAAAAATGAATGTTCAATGTTCAATTTTCAATTATAAGACTCCAAGAATTGTCAGGCTCGTTCAGTTGAGTATTGAATATTGAGCATTGAAAATTGAACATTAAATCCAAGTAAAATGAATCGCATTTAATGTTCATGAATTAGATTCTTCGCTTCGCCTCGCTCTGAATGACAAGTCGGGGCAGTATGAGTATGATGAAATGAAATCAAAAAACAAAACATCAATCTTCGCAAATCCGATAATCCCTAAATCCAATAAATCCCAATTCAGACAATAATCCTACACATTAAACCTAAAATGCATCACATCTCCATCCTGCACCAAATATTCTTTTCCTTCAATTCTTAATTTACCGTTATCTCTGCAGGCAGCTTCTGATTTGAATGTAACAAAATCATTGTAAGCAATAACTTCCGCTTTGATAAAACCTTTTTCAAAATCAGTATGGATAACGCTTGCAGCTTGTGGTGCTTTCCAGCCTTTTTGAATTGTCCAGGCTCTTACTTCCTGTACACCTGCAGTAAAGTAAGTGTATAGGTCTAATAATTTATAAGTGGAATGGATCAATCTGTCTAAAGCCGGTTCAGTCATTTTGTATTCTTCCATGAACATCGCTTTATCATCGGCATCTTCAAATTCAGCAATTTGCGCTTCGATGGCGTTTGTCATAACGATAACTTCTGCGCCTTCTTTTGCAACGGCAGCCTTTAATGCTTCCGAAAATTTATTGCCGGTGTGCATACTTGCTTCATCAACATTAGCAACATATAATACAGGCTTATCAGTTAATAAATAAAGATCAGCAATCGCTATTTTTTCTTCTTTAGATAATCCTAATGCTAAAACATTTTTACCATCGTTCAATTGTTGCTGACATCTTACTAAAACATCGTATTCTGCTTTTAGTTTGGTGTCGGTCTTCATCATTTTTTCTGTCTTGGCCAGTTTCTTTTCAACACTTTCCATGTCTTTCAACTGCAATTCTGTTTCGATAATATCTTTATCGCCAACGGGATTGATCGGGCCTTCATCTCTTAAAATATTTTCATCTTCAAAACAACGGATCACCTGGATGATCGCATCAACTTCACGAATATTGGCTAAAAATTTATTACCCAAACCTTCGCCTTTACTTGCACCACGAACCAAACCTGCAATATCAACTATCTCGATCTGCGTAGGAACGGTTCTGTCTGGTTTTACAAATTCCGCCAGTTTTGTGATCCTAGGATCGGGTACATCTACCAAACCTACATTGGGTTCAATGGTACAAAAGCGATAGTTGCTCGCTTGTGCCTTCGCACTATTACTAACTGCGTTAAATAAAGTTGATTTACCAACGTTCGGTAATCCCACAATTCCTGCTTTTAAAGCCATTTCTTAAGTATTAAGTTGTAAGTATTAAGTTATAAATTAGATCCGTAACTTAATTTGAAGGTGCAAATGTAAAAGTTTTAAGTGATAAGTGATAAGTTGTAAGTTTGGCAAGCAGAATACATAACTTAGTACTTATAACTTACGACTTATAACTTTTCTATGGCCCTAAGCAGAATCTGGAGTGCATTTATCATCATAGCCATTGCGGCGGCAAGCTTTACTTACCTGTTTTCAGCGAATGGGAAAGATATTTATAGTAGAATGGTGGTGGGCAAAGCCGGCGATACAACCCATGCAAAACAGTTTGATAGTGCTTCACTTTATCCTAAAATAGCAACCGCTTTACTTACTGCAAAAGAATACAAAGACGGCGATACCAAATATGTAAAGACGACCGACAATAAAATAATTACTTACAGAGAACAAAGTGCCGATGGTATCATTGCTACTTGTAAAAATGCTGTTGACCTGTGTATTGGTTTGATTGGTGTGATGGCTCTCTTTATGGGTTTTATGAGTATTGCTGATAAAGCAGGAGGGATAAGATTTTTATCAAGGATCATCGGGCCGTTCTTCTCGAAACTCTTTCCTGATGTACCTAAAGATCATCCAGCATTCGGACACATGATGCTAAATTTTTCTGCTAATTTATTAGGATTGGATAATGCCGCAACACCATTTGGTATAAAAGCCATGGAAAGCTTGCAGGAAATTAATCCTGATAAAGAAACAGCGTCTAATGCACAGATCATGTTTTTATGTTTGCATGCATCCGGCTTAACATTGATACCTGTTAGTATTATTGCTACACGTGCAAAAATGAATGCGGTCAATCCAACAGATATATTTATCCCCTGCATGATCGCCACTTTTGTTGCCACTATCGCGGCGATGCTGGTTGTTTCTTACAAACAAAAGATCAATGTTTTTCAACCTGTAATTTTAGGTTGGGTTTTAGGTATATCTTCTTTGATAGCTTTATTGGTATTATATATCAGCGGCTTGAACCATGACAGCATGGATTCATTCTCTAGTCTTCTAAGTAATGGCATCATCCTATTAATTTTTTTATTGATCGTATTAGGCGGATTGTATAAAAAGATAAACATCTTCGATGCATTTGTAGAAGGAGCGAAAGGAGGTTTTGAAACAGCTGTAAGAATTATTCCTTACCTGGTTGGAATATTAGTAGCCATCAGCATGTTACGTACCAGTGGTACTTTTGATATTGTTATCAGCGGTTTCACACACCTGTTTGCTGCACTTGGTTTTGATACACGTTTTGTGCAAGGCTTACCAACAGCATTAATAAAACCATTAAGCGGAAGCGGTGCACGAGGAATGATGATCGATACCATGAAAGCAGCCGGCCCTGATTCTTTTGCAGGAAGATTAAGTTGCATTTTGCAAGGATCTTCAGATACAACTTTTTATGTAGTGGCTGTTTATTTTGGCGCAGTGTCTATTAAAAATACTCGTTACTCAATTGGCGCCATGTTATTGGCAGATTTTGTTGGAATTGTTACTGCGATTGGATTGTGTTATTTGTTTTTTGGAAGCTCGGTGTAGATTAATTGCTTACCAGGAATGTAATAGGTTGTCTTTTATACGCATTTACAGTTTTTCCATTTTGTATGGCAGGTTGCCATTTCGGAGATTTCTTTAATACGCGAATGCATTCTTCTTCCATTCCATATCCAAAATTTGTCATTGCTTGAAAATTACTTAAAGAACCATCTTTACTTACAATGAATTGTATTATTACTCTGTAAGTTCCTAATGGCGCACCTTTCTTTACCGGTGTATTGCCTTTTAAATTGTGGATAAGAAAATTCCTCCATCCATCTAGTCCGCCGGGAAATTCCGCATCGACTTCTACCAGAGAAAACACAGTAGTATCAACTGCCTTGCTGCTATCTTTGACTGCTTGCGCATGAAGATTACAATTAATTAATAGGAAAAACAGCATTAATATTAAATGCTTGTGACTTTTAATCTGATGCATCTGGCAGAGGATTACTTATGCTTAATAGTATGTTTTGCAGCTCCATGTTTTGTACTATGCACACGAACAACTCTTCTTCTAACAATCTTTCTCCCAGCAGGCTCAGCAGCTTCATTTTCTTCTTGCTCTTCAGCTTTGCCACCATAGTTTCCAAAAAGTCCGGCTAATTCTTTGGCGTGATAAATATTGCGGTTGTATTTATTTCCTAAGATGATGATCGTTGCAGAATCATCTATCAGTCTGATGAAAGAGGCGTTACTACCGTGCCACCAGCCGTTGTGATAAATGATCTTTTTGCCTGAAGGAAAAACAAACATTCTCCAGCCCAGCCCGTAGTTTCTGATGCCTCTTCTTTCGTTGCTGTATGGCGTGTATGCTAAAGCGATAGTTTCAGGTTTAAAGATAGCGCCGGTTGTTAAGGCTCTATCCCAGATCAATAAATCTCTTGGTGTTGTATACACATCTTTATCGCCGTATACTTTGTCCAAATAATTATCTTTTTCTATTCTGCCCCTGTAATCGTAGCTGCGGTTGGCGCTGGCCATACTATCAGGATTAAATATAAAAGTATTGTTCATTTGCAGAGGGGTAAAAAAGTTTTCCTGAATGTATTGCGGGAACTTTTTACCGGTTACTTTTTCTATCAGCAATGCCAATAAAGCGAAGTTGGTATTACAATATTCAAAATGCGTATTTGGTTCAGAGATATCTTTTATTTCATTCTTACGACTAATCATTAAAGACAATACATCCTCGTTAGTAGCAAATTTGGTTTCATCCCAATGCAGGTCTTCTAAAAAATATAAGTAATTAGGTAAGCCACTTCTATGACTCAACAGATCCTTGATCGTTACACCGGGATAGTTAAATTGAGGAAAGTATTTACTGAACTGATCATCTAACTTTATCAGGCTATCCTGGTATAATTTCAATACCGCCATAGCCGTAAATGTTTTTGAAACAGAAGCTATGTGAAAAGGGGTATGCTCATTCACTATATCAGAACCACCAATGTGCGCGGTTCCTTTATATTGTTCAAATACGATATTACCGTTTTTTGCTACCAGCATACCACCATTGAAACCACTGTTTCTTAACCGCATATTATACCAGGCTTCGCAATTATCATGGTAATACTGCTTTAAGGCAGGAGATATAGGCGTTGGTGCAGGTAAACTGATCAAAGTGGGCGTTGGCAAGGCCGACAATATACCCGGAGCTGCATTTAATTGCGGTTGCTCTTTAGACCCGTCTGAGCCTGAATGGCAGGCAGATAAGCCAATAACGGTAACGATAATGGCACCTAAACAAGTCCTGTAAGTAAGTGACCCTGAACTAATAGGAGTAGATATTACTCTATTAAAAAAAGATTTTATTCCCGACAACGTAATAGATTAAGAATTAGATAGAATATATTTGCGCAAAATACGGAAGTAAATTAAATATCATGGCAGAAAAAAAAATAACGAGTTACCCTAAGGAGAAGATAAACATACTTTTTTTAGAGAATATTAGTGACGCTGCAGTTAAATATTTCAATAATGCGGGATACACAAGTGTTAAAAAGCTAAGTGGAGCATTAAGCGAAGAACAATTAATTAAAGAAATAAAGAATGTTCACCTTGTAGGTATCCGCAGCAAAACGCAGATGACCAAAAAGGTATTGGACGCAGCAGAAAAATTACAGGCGATCGGTTGTTTCTGTATCGGTACAAATCAGGTGGATCTGCAGGAAGCTACCAAAAAAGGTATTGCAGTATTTAATGCACCGTATAGCAACACGCGTAGTGTAGCAGAATTAGTGATAGGCGCTTCTATCATTTTGATCCGTAAGATCATTGATAAAAATACTGCTGCACATCAGGGAATCTGGATGAAAGATGCCAGCGGTTCTTACGAATTAAGAGGCAAAACTTTAGGCATCATTGGTTACGGAAGTATCGGTAGCCAGTTAAGCGTATTGGCAGAAAGCTTAGGAATGAAAGTGGTATTCTATGACGTAGAAACTAAGCTTCCTTTAGGTAATGCGGAACAAAAGAAAACGTTGAAAGATATGCTGGCCGTATCTGATATCGTTACATTGCACGTGCCTGAATTACCGACAACAAAAAATCTGATCAACAAGACAAACTTAAAATACTTTAAAAAAGGCAGTACATTGATTAACTATGCAAGAGGTGAAGTAGTTGACTTAGATGCATTAGCTACTTTCTTGAAAGACGGCCATTTAAGCGGAGCTGCAGTGGACGTATATCCTTGGGAACCGGAAAAGAATGGCGATAAATTTACTACACCATTGCAAGGTTTAAGCAATGTGATATTAACACCGCATATCGGTGGCAGTACGCAGGAAGCACAACATAATATTGGTGAAGATGTAAGTAACAAACTATATAAATTCTTAGAAAAAGGGATTACAACCGGCAGTCACACAACACCGGGTTTAAACTTACCTCCTCAGGAAGGAACACATCGTATTTTGCATATTCATAATAATGTGCCGGGTGTAATGAGTGAGATAAATACACATTGGCTAAAAATCACATCAATATCCTGGGCCAGTATTTAAAGACAAATGATGAGATCGGATATGTGGTGTTAGATGTCAACAAAGCGCTGAGCGCAGATGCATTGGCACTTTTAAAGAAAGTGAAGAATACGATCAAGGTTCGTTTATTGTATTAGACTGTATCATTTTAAATGAATAAATTACAATCCTGCCGTTTGGCAGGATTTTTTATTAATACCATCATCGTATGAAAGTAATTGTAATAGGCGGCGGCTTTGGCGGATTACGCCTTGCGCGAAAATTAAGCAACAGATCCGCATTTGATGTAACGCTGATCGATAAACATAATTACCACGAGTTTCAACCATTATTTTATCAGGTGGCAACCGCAGGATTGGATGCTAGTAATATCTCTTTCCCTTTACGCAAGGTTTTTCATGGCAGTAAAAATGTACGCATAAAATTGGCCGAGGTAAAGCAAATAATTTCTGCGCAAAATAAAGTGGTAACTGATATTGGCGAGTTTGAGTATGATGTGCTGGTGATTGCAACAGGAGCTGGCACGAACTTCTTCGGTAACCAGAGTATCATTGATCATGCACTACCAATGAAAAGTACCGCAGAAGCGCTGGAACTGCGCTATCGTTTTCTGCACAATTTCGAAAAAGCTGTAAGTGCTAAAAATGAAAAAGATCTGCTGAGCTTGTTAACGATCATTGTTGTGGGTGGCGGTCCTACCGGAGTTGAACTAAGTGGAGCTATCGCTGATATGCGTAAATATGTATTGCCTAAAGATTATCCTGAACTTGATTTTTCGAAAATGACGATTTATCTACTGGAAGGACTAGATAAAACGCTTGCTGCAATGACAGAAGCCTCCAGCAGAGATTCAAGAAGGTATCTTGAAAAACTTGGGGTAAAAGTATTAACCAATACAACACTGAAAGAATATGATGGCGTAAAAGCAACCTTACAAAATGGTGAAACGATCGATGCTGCAACATTGATATGGGCGGCAGGTGTAAAAGGAAACGTGCCGGAAGGAATTGATAAAGACCTGATAGCAAAAGGCAATCGCATAAAGGTTGATCATCAAAACAGGGTAGAAGGCTTGACTAATATTTATGCTATTGGAGATGTGGCCTATTTAGCCAATGAGTTCTATCCGAATGGCCATCCGCAATTATCACCGGTTGCTATTCAACAGGCAGATATTCTTGCAAAAAATTTACATCTGATAGAAACACAAAGTAACAAGCCATTGAAGGATTTTATTTATACAGATAAAGGAACAATGGCGACAGTAGGCCGTAACCTTGCAGTAGTAGATCTAACAAAACCTAAGCTACATTTTGGTGGCCTTTTTGCGTGGTTAACCTGGATGCTGGTACATTTGTTTTTGACATTAGGAGTGAAGAACCGGTTCTTTATTTTATTAAACTGGGTGTATAATTACTTTACTTACGACCAGAATTTACGGTTGATATTTAGAGATTATGACAGTAACAAAATACCTGCTAAGTAACGTAATAAAAATAATTGCCGGGAAGACGGAAAGTCGGGAAATAAAAATATCCAAACGTCTTCCCGGCAAAAATATAGCATACAATGTAATTGGGCTAAAGCCCTTTGTAATATTATGTATTTCATTAACCCCCCGACTTGAGTCGGGGGGGATTTGTAAAATGGAACCTTCGGGCTTTAGCCCAATTAGTATTACAATAATTTTTTAGCGCGACTTTTAAAGGCTGCCGTCTGATGCGGGAACTGATCTTCGATCAATAATTTTATTTCGGGCATTATTTCCGGGTAATCTTTAGCCAGTTTGCCTAATACGGTTAATGAAAAAGCTTTGATAGCAACAGGTTCTGTAGGAGAAGCTACATACTGAAAACAAATATCCATCACATCTCCCTGGTATTTTTTTGGAATGGTTACGGTTTGTAAAAGCCTGATCGTATTTCTTTTGATGGCATTATGAATACCGGGTTTGTTTAAATTACTCAGCAACTTCCCAAAATGCTTTTTTATTAATTCCGGATGTTTGATAACGCTGTAACTCAGTGGCCAACCTGCGCGTTGCGTTACGCGATATTCATCATTTATAAAAAGATTGAAAAGTTCATTAAAACGTTCCTGCGAATTGCCCACCCAGTTAACGATCAGGTCGCACTGGGTTTTAGAATGTTCTTTTAATATTTCATCTCTTAATTGCATGGCAATTTAAGGTTTGGCAGCTTTCTTTAATTGAAGATAGCTGCGCAATGGCATATTGTATTTATCGGAAACTTTGATATAAGCCATTACTACTAGTACTGTGACTACACCAATTATTGCGCCGCCCAGTATATCCATTAAAAAATGTTGAGATAAATAAACTCTTGAGTAGGCAATCATTATCGCGGTAACACAAAAAAGGAATTTGATATAATGCTGACGAATATAAAAAGCAAAAAATGCGAGTAAGCTAAATGCTGTCATGGAATGTCCTGATGGGAAACTGCTTACTTCGTGCATTTCAATGCCATCAACTATTCTAAGACTAATATGCGCATCCTTAAAAACACGATAAGGGCGATACATATCTTCCATCAACACATCTTTAAAAATATGTGCTATAACAGTCGAGATCAAAAAGATGATCGTTAATTGAATCGCCATTCTTGTGTTGAAAAATAGCAATACTAAAATGGCAAAAATTATAATAAGGCCATCACCGGTTGAAGTTAAAATAAGAAATAGATAATTTGACCACCCTCCAACAAATTGATTACTCATTAGGTGAAGATCTATTTTGCTATAAGCGAAACATAAGTAACTACAAACAATAACGAACAATAGCCATGGTGTCAGGAACCATAAATTTTCTCGCACAATTTTTTTTAACATATCCGGCTAATAATTAGGGCTCAAAAGTATAATTTCTTTTGTAATCGTTATGCTAATTTGTTGTAACCTTTATCACCAAATGGTTGCAGCTCTTCGATGAACATCTTTTCCAGTTGTTTCACATCTTTTCTGTAATCGATCATTTTTGTTTCATCTTGTTTGATCTCGCTTATAATTTCGTAAACAAAATTTTCTCCGCCTAATTCGTTCCAATCTTTTTGTAGTGCTGCATTGGGATGTAAATTATTTTTTAATTGAAATTGATGCCTGTTCCAAATGGCGACAAGGTCCATGCTGCTTTCAACCAATATTTTATTGTTGACAATATTTCTGATTTGAAATACGCCAATGGCAAACTTCTTTTGTTTATAATCTTCTTTAAGGTCTTTTTTTGTTTTCATCATTAACCATTTATTTCGTTCAGTAAATGATCGATTTGACTGCCGGCTAGTTTTATATATTCTGTATAATCTTTCGGATGTCTTCTATGGATATACAATAATAGTAAGCCGGTTGTTACATTTAATAAAGTTGCTTTGATCCTCGCCGCATCTTTTTCAGTAGTCAGTTTATGTTCAATGCAATAGTTCCAGTCTTGCTCGCATAATCTATCCAAAAAAGAAACGATCAATGCGGATGCTTCCTGGTTGCCGGTGATATCAGACAGTTTTTCAATAAAAAACAATTCAAAGATGCCCGGGTATTGAATAAAATATTCCAGGTAAGCTTTATTGATCGCTTTTAATCTTTTTGGTCCGGCTGTAATTTTTTCTGTTTTTTCTTTTACATGTAATTCGCATTCTGTTTGAAAATCCTTTACGCAATAGAATATCAACTCCTTTACATCTTTAAAGTAATTATATAAAGTAGCAAATGAATAACCTGCCCGTTCAGCAATATTTCTTACGCTGGTATTTTTCAGGCCTTCACCCTTTAAAATGTCTTTCGTGGCTTCGATGAAATAACCTTTCATTCTCAGTTCCTGTATTTCTTTTCTTTCCATGATCAATATTTATTATCGCTGTTCTTTTTATTAACAATGTAAATATAATGAATAGTGTTCAAGATAAAATAAAGTGCACAAAAAAAGGAGAGCAGTAGCATCTCCTAAAATATTAATAGTTCAACGGTTGTCGGTGGTCAGTTGTCAATCGTCGTTTTTTTATTCGTAACGATTCATTGTTAATTTCTTCGTCATTTCAACAGATACAGGATCAGAATAAGTTCCATAAGCACTGGTAACAGTACCTTTTATATTACCTTCTTTAGATTCTACAGCATACACTACATCCTCATCCGAAGGGTTTGTATCGCCTTCAAACCTGTATACTTCCACAATCTCAAACTGACTAGGATTCAGGTAACATTTTTTATCTGAACAGATCAATTGATCAAATGATAAATTAAAATCGGTTTTGTAGCCACGCTCTTTTAAACCTTTTAATGCTGCTACAACTGTATCATAAGTTTGCATAGTTTTTTGTTTTAAAGTTAAGGAATCCTCGTTAACCTGTCAATATTTAACTAACAGTATTTGTGCCAAAGTACAGTATCGGGTTAGTTTACTTAACTTGCAGCCAAACTGAACGAAGATTTAGTAAGATTTTTGCGATTAAAGATTAAAAACAGGTGTCAAATCCTCTAAATCAAAATAATCCTTTCAAATCATAGTTCGGACAAACAAACAGACGCGAGATAAAAATAATATGAGTAAAACGAATTCAGGACAGGTTAAAAAATCATCACAAATACTAATTGTAAAAGGTAAATTGGATATTTCACGCAGTGGAATGGGGTATGTAATTGTCGAAGGACAGGAAAAAGATATCATTGTTAAGCCGAATGATTTCGGCCAGGCATTTCATGGTGATACAGTAAGAGTACAAATTTCGAAAGATAACGGAAGAGGTAGCAGGATCGAAGGAAAGGTTGTGGACGTTGCAGAACGTAAACAAACGGAGTTTATCGGCACCATTCAGGTAAGTAAGAATTTTGCTTTTTTTGTATCAGACTCAGAAAAACCGGTGCCGGATTTTCATGTTGGGTTAGATAAATTAAATGGCGCAGTTGATAAAGACAGGGTAATTGTGCGTATGGTAAAATGGGCCAAGGGCGATAAAAAACCCGAAGGTGAAGTGGTATCAGTGATAAAGGCAGAGGATGTGAATGATATGGCGATGAAAGAATTGCTTTTAGAAGCAGGCTTTCCATTATCGTTTGATGAGGCAGTAATGAAAGAAGCTGATGAGTTATCTGACGTAATTACGCGCGAAGCTACAAGAGTAAGAAAAGATTGTCGTGATATTTTAACTTTCACTATCGATCCGGTAGACGCAAAAGATTTTGATGATGCTATATCTATCAGAAATATGGATAATGGTAGTTACGAAATTGGCGTACACATTGCAGATGTGAGCCATTTTGTTAAACCGGGCACGGCGCTGGATAAATCGGCGTATGATAGAGCAACGAGTGTATATTTACCAGACAGAGTGAACCCGATGTTGCCGGAAAAAATTTCAAACGAATTATGTTCTCTTCGCCCGAATGAGGATAAATATACCTTCTCGGTTATTTTTCAAATTACCAATAAGGCTGAGATCAAACATAAATGGATCGGTAGAACATTGATACACAGTAATCATCGTTTTACGTATGAAGATGTGCAGGAAGTGATAGAAACGAAAGATGGCCCGCACCATCCGAAAGCGTTGTTATTGTTGAACAATTTGGCAAAGCAATTCCGTGCTGAAAGATTTGCAAAAGGCGCTATCAATTTTTCTTCGCAAGAAGTTCGTTTTAAATTAGATGAGACAGGTAAGCCATTGGGTATTGTAGTAAAAGAAAGCAAAGAATCGCACCAGCTGATCGAAGAGTTTATGTTGTTAGCCAACAAAACGATCGCTGAATATGTATCAAAAATAAAGATCAACAAAGAGCCAATGCCTTTTCCTTACCGTGTACATGATACACCAAGCGAAGAGAAACTAAAACCATTTGTTGCATTCGCCAAAAAGTTTGGATACACTTTCGATATGGATAACCAGGCAGCTATCGCTAAATCTTTTAATAATTTATTGAAAGAAGTAGAAGGCAAACCTGAGCAACACGTATTGGAGCAATTAGGGATTCGTACCATGGCAAAAGCTATATACACTTCTGAAAATATTGGTCACTATGGATTGGGCTTTGAACATTATTGCCATTTTACATCACCTATCCGTCGTTATCCCGATGTAATGGTACACAGGGTTTTACAGGAATGTTTAGATAAAAATCTGAAGCCTGATAAAAAGATGGAAGAAAAATGTAAACATTGCAGCGATAAGGAAAGAAAAGCAATGGAAGCGGAAAGAGCGGGTAATAAATACAAGCAGGTTGAATTTATGCAGGATTATGTGGGTGAAGAATTTGATGGTATCATTAGTGGCGTTGCCTCTTTCGGTTATTTTGTTGAAACGGTTTTACATAAATGCGAAGGCATGGTAAGTGTGCGTGACCTGAGCGATTACGATGATTTTCGTTTGGATGAAGCTGACTATGCATTAGTTGGTATGCGCACCGGCAGAAAATTCAGAATGGGAGATCAGGTGAAAATTAAAGTGGTTGCAGCAAACCTTGCTAAGCGCCAGCTTGATTATCATTGGATACCAAATGAAGAAGAAGGTACTGTCAGCACGGTTAAAGAAAATTCTAAACTGGCTAAAGGCAAAAAAATAAAATCAAAAAAATAACGATAATCAGTTCGTAAGAAAAATACTTACTTCGCACAAAATTTGTTTATGCTGAACGGAAAAAAAATAGTTGTTGTACTACCAGCCTATAACGCAGAAAAGACTTTAGAAAAAACATATCGTGAAATTCCTTTTGATATTGTAGATGATGTGATATTAGTGAACGATGCGAGTAAAGACAATACTGTTGAAGTAGCTACGCGCATAGGCATTCGTCATATTATTACGCATCCTCAAAACAGAGGCTATGGTGGAAATCAAAAATCCTGTTATAACAAAGCGTTAGAATTAAATGCAGATATCGTGATCATGCTGCATCCTGATTATCAATACACGCCATTGTTGATTCCTGCAATGAGCAGCATTATTGCGAATGGATTATATCCGGTTGTATTTGGTAGCCGTATTTTAGGAAAAGGTGCATTAAGAGGTGGCATGCCAATGTATAAATACATTGCTAACAGAGCACTAACGCTTACACAAAATATTTTATTAGGACAAAAACTAAGCGAGTATCACACCGGTTATCGTTCTTTCAGTGGCGAAGTATTGCGCAAGGTTAATTACGAAGCGAACAATGATGATTTTATTTTTGACAATGAAATGATCGCACAAATATTTGATGCAGGTTTCGAGATCGGCGAGGTTACTTGTCCGACAAAATATTTTGATGAGGCTTCCTCTATCAATTTTACAAGAAGTATGAAATACGGTTTTGGTGTATTAGGTGTTTCTTTCAGCTATTTTTTAAAGCGTTTGAAATTATATAATTCTCCGATATACAAACACAAAAGTTGATTTAATAAGTAAAATGTAATATTTAATATTTTGTTCAACGCCTGATCTTAATATTAAATATTACATTTTACTTATTAAATTAGTCGTAAGCGTGCTTATCAATATTCTTCCCAAACGTACCTCTTGTACGTTTCCAAAAACCTTCGCGTTCTTCTAAAGACATAAAGCCTTCCTTAAAAGCGTTTTTATATTCGATAATTGGATTGATCATTGTGGGTTCAAGTGTTTTCAATGTGTCAAACACAATCGGAATAAGGTCGATGGAAGGATCGAGCTTACGTGTGAATTTGCGCAGTTGTTTTATTTGAAAAGGATCGGTAGCCAGTGCAATTGTTGCAAATCCTAGTTTTTTAGCTTTTTTGTTGGAGTAGTAAATATTCTCTGTACTATGTTCAGCTTTGGTTTCTACATAAATATTTTCTTTTGGTATGCCAATCGCTTCGGCATACATAGCCATTATCATTGCTTCGTAATACGGTGTATGTACCGCTCCGCCGGAATACATGATGTTTTTTGCAATACCCTTATCAAATAAATATTTAGACCAGTAAACACGGGCCTTCATTATTCTGCTCCATTGTAAACTATCGCCGGCTAAGGGAACTCCCGGCACAACAATAATATCGTAAGTTTTACCACTTGCTTTGGCATAGTACTTAGCGCAATTTCTTTTAGAAAGCATGCAGCCACTAAGCGTTGCAGCAATTAAGAGCCAGATAAAATGTTTAGGTTTGGTTGATCTCATGTATAACATCAATCTTAAAAAGTTGCTATTTTTTATCGCAACTTTGTTTGGCTTTAGATTTGTTGTAATATCGTACTTTATTTTATTACTAATTTAAACATAATTTATGAGCAATAAAAATATTATCATTAGCGGTGCCGCAGGTGCTTTGGGTAAGGATGTTGTGAAAAAATTAAGCGATAGCGGATTTGCGTTATCGTTAGTGGTGGATGAAAAAAATATCAGTCTGTTCAATTCGCTTCCTGATCAATTTTCAGAAGTTGTTGATCTTTTAGATGAAAAAGCGGCAGCTACTTTTGTAGATAAAGCTATAACAACAAAAGGTAACATTTATGGTGCCGTATTATTAGTAGGTGGGTATGCGCCTGGTGAATTAGAAAACGCCACAGATGCTGACATAAGAAAAATGGTAGACATTAACTTTTTCACTGCCTTCCATTTAGTAAAGCCTTTGTTGGCTCATTTTGAAAAGCAAGGCTTCGGACAAATTATTTTAGTAGGTTCAAAAACAGCACTGGTAGCTTCGGAAGGGGCTAAATCATTTGCGTATGCCTTATCTAAATCCATGGTGATATCATTGGCGGATATGATCAATGCGAATAAAAAATATCCAAAAATCATTGCTTCTGTAATTGTGCCAAGCACAATGGATACACCTATAAACAGAACCGTAATGCCAAATGCTGATTTTACAAAATGGGTTCCGACAAAAGATGTGGCTGAAGCGATCGGTTTTATTTTGAGTGATGCCGGAAGTAACTTGCGGCACACTGTGTTGAAAATATATAATGAAAGCTAACGAATTTATGTACGACGTACGATGTTGGATGTACGATGTGATAATGTATAATAATTATTGAAATGAAGAAAGCGCTTTTAACGATAGGGTTATTGATCTTATCTAACACCTTTATGACTTTTGCCTGGTACGGACATTTAAAGTTCAAACAGTGGAGCTGGTTTAATAGTTTAAGTCTTGTTGGCGTAATCTTGATCAGCTGGGGAATTGCTTTGTTTGAGTATTCTTTTCAGGTTCCCGCTAACAGAATTGGTTTTACTGAAAATGGCGGCCCCTTTACATTATGGCAATTAAAAGTAATTCAGGAAGTAATTACACTAACCGTATTTACCGTTTTTACAATCGTTTTTTTTAAGAATGAAAGTTTTAAATGGAACCATGCGGTTGGGTTTGGATTTTTGGTGCTGGCGGTTTATTTTATTTTTAAGAAATAGTTTTTGTTTCACGCAAAGTAAAATAAGTTTAATACAAAAGGCGCAAAGAGAAATTTTGCGCCTTTGTATTTTTTCCTCGCGCCTTTGCGAGAAAATTTATTCTGTATTTAAAATCCAAAAATATTTTTGATAAGGAGTGTCGCTTACAAGTTATTTTGTGAATATAGCCTGAGCTTTTCTTTCTCCTTTTTACTCAAACTATCTATTCCCTTTTTATTTATTTTATCAAGAATAGCATCAATTTCTTGCTGGTTTTTATTTTTTGCTTCGTTATATAGGTGATCTATTGAGTAATTGTTTTTGTGCGTTTTAAAATAGAAGTTATCAATCAACAAAACCTGGGGCCTTGTGATAATTAAATAAATAAAAGCAATCGAAGGAACTGCGATGATTAAAATGGTAACATAGTTTTCCATAAATGCTGACGGTACTATAATAATTGCAACCAGCATGCCTATCAATGCTCCACCCAGATGCGCCTCATGGCCAATATTATCTTTTTTAGATCGTATACCATAGATAGAAAAGGCAATATATAAAAGTCCGTATAACCAACTGGGGATTGATAGAGGTAATCCCAAAAAGCTAATATCCATCCCGGGAAATAATGCAATAGACGCAAATATAATTCCGCAAATGGCACCTGACGCGCCAACCGAGCTATAATCCGCATGATTGCGGTGTACAAATAAAGAAAGCAAATCGCCACCAATAAGGCTGACGAAATAGATTATCAAAAATTTAGTACCACCCAAATTATCTTCAATAACGGCGCTGAAAGCATACAGCGTTATCATATTGAAAATAAGGTGCGTCCAGCCGACATGTAAAAATCCAGAAGTAATAAGTCGTTTATAATCTTTATTGACTAATATTTTATCTACCTCAAATTTGTACCGATCGAAAAACGCTTCGCAGGTAAAACCTTTGTAAGAAAAAAATACGTTTGCGATTATTAAGATGAGTCCAATTATTCCAGTGTCAGTCATTAGGATGTTCGTTTTTTGGGCTATTAAAATTACATAAGTTTACCAAGCAAACAAAAGTATAGGCAAAATGCCTGTAAAATGAGAATTGTAATCTACTCAGCTCTCCGCTGTTGTGCGTCCCCGCCAACAGCCGAAGTCTTAAGTATTATTCTGTTTAAATAAATGGGTGAGTTTTTTGTAGAAATAATAATAACAAATTGAAATATTAATGGCATCATCAATAGTAAATAGTAATCGATTCATTTTTTACTACAGCTCTTGGCGTGGACGCACAACAGCAGCGCCCGAAAAGATAGTATATCAACAAAGGTAGAATGCTAGCTAATAATGCATTTCTTCTTCGTGAGCAGGTTTTACCACGCAGCCATCTATTGTGCTGATTAAGATAGTTTCTGAAAGCCCATCTCCATTTTTCATGTTCCACTTCCTTATTTGCCAATATAATATATTGTCGTTTTTCACAAGGTCAGTTTCTATAAAAGATGTTTTGAAACCAAGACTCTTTGCTATTTCTATGGCTTTTAAATAAGGGATATTTAATTTATTGTCATAATTAATTACGCTATCAATCTTTTCTGAATCTGAATAATACGTCCATTCTCCGATGCAAATATCACTTTCATTTATAGCTATTCCTATTTCTTTTAATTTCCCACTAGGATAAAATAATCGCCATTGATTAAGTTGTGTTTCTCTATTTTCGGTTATTTCTACATTGATTGTACCTGAAAGATATCTACCTCTCAAAATTGTAAAATTGCCGCTATCCTTAAATTCTCTATTCGCCTTACTGATTGTGGAATCTTGTGTATACGAAATGGGATCTTGAAAAATGAAATCTTGAGGGATTACTTGAGATTTCGCTATGTTATAAATTGGCATAGAAAATATGTAAAGTATTATGGTCTTTATTTTCATAGTATAGTTAATTTAACTATAGATTCTGCTAGAAAGTAAAACTATTTCGAACTATCTACCGGCAATCTCTTGTAAAAAGCAAACCCATTCTTTCGATATAATTTAATAATCCCAGGCACAGTATCTAATCTCGGCGCATTCTGTATTTTAGCAGATAAATAAACAGGCTTATTGATATTGCCATAGATCAACCAGTCTTCATGCAAAGAATTGGTATCAGCATGAGGCATACTTTTAGTATAAAAATATTGCGCGTAACTTTTATAGCCGGTCGTTTCTACGTAAACATCTTTTCCTTGTTGTGCTTCAAAAAATTCAATGTTGGCTCTTTGAGAAATGGCTTCAATTTTTGGCGCAATAATAACACTGGTTAAAAACACACAGGTCGTCATCGAGCAAAAAAGAATGATCGTCTTTTGCTGTTTATTTTTTGAGATAAGATAGGTGAGTACACCGATCAATAAAACTAATCCTCCGATAGCATCAGTTAAATACCATTGAACATCTGCCTGCAGGTTTCCTTTGGCAAATACATCCTGCACTATACCTATCCACCTATCTTTATGCATCATTGCAAAGGGAACAGCTGTAATGGCGGTAGCTATTGCAATACCAAGTAATCCCAATAAAAATTTTAGCCATTTGTTTAATTCAACTTTTCTTTCCCATAAATCATTGATGCAAATTGTTGCTAAAAATGTAAGCGGAAACCAGCACAATGATGAGTAGTGAACGATCTTGGTTTTTACGATCGAGAATAATATTAAGGTTACCCAAAATAATATCATCATCCATTTTTTAAATGCCTTTTGTTGCGGTGTATTGGTAGATATAAATTGTCCGCGCATAAAAAATACCGAAGCAGGAAAACAGCCAATTAACAATACCCACCAATGATAAAAGAATGGCTCACCATGATCTGCGGTATTCTGACTAAACAACGCTATTTGATATTTAATGAACTGCACCAAAAACCATGGCCCGTTTTTTACAAGATCTACACCGAACCATAAAAAACAGATGGCTGTTATGGTGACAATGATGATTGCTATTTCTTTCCAGCTGACAAACAATTTAAACCTGCTGGTAAGCACAAAGACCGTATAAGATAGCACAGCAATAACTATTGCAACCGGCCCCTTTGTTAATACGGCTAATCCTAAAAATAATCCTACTACAAAAGCGTTTTTTAATTTGCCCGTTTCATTCAGCGTCAGCAAATAAAAATGATAAATAGCCAGGATGATGAATAAATTAAAAACGGGATCGATAATACCTGTTTTGAAATAGAGGAAAGTCAATATTGTACCCAGGTAAACCATTACCCAGATCCTTGCAAAATTTTCGTTGAATATTTTTTTACCGATGCGAAAGATGAGTATCAAAGTAACAATACCACAAACTGCATTCGGAAACCTTGCGGCAAATTCATTGATACCAAAAATTTTCATGCTGACCACCTGTAGCCAGAAAAATAAAGGCGGTTTTTCGTAAAAGCGCTGGTAGTTGATCTGTACAGAAAAATAGTTATGCGAAACGATCATTTCGCGGGCACTTTCGGCAAAGTTTATTTCATCCCAGTCAAACAGGTGGACATGCCCCAAAAAAGGCATAAATAATATAATGGCCAGCAAGGCAATCGTCCACTCGTTCTTTAAAATGATCTTCATATATAATTTCCTAAGCGACAAAAATAAATGAAAGATTTCTATAAAAAATAACCCGACTGTTTCGAATCAGTTATTTTTGTTGTAAAGCTTTATTCAATGCATTCATTCCAGGAATTATCGGAAAAGATCAACGTACATTTTAATACACGTCATTTCCCCGAAACTCCCGCTACTTTATACGAACCGGCCGAATATATCTTACATATTGGCGGTAAACGCATTCGTCCTGTTTTATGTTTAATGGGGAACGAGCTTTTTGATGAAATAAGCGCCGATGCATACTATGTGGCGGCTGCCATTGAATTGTTCCACAATTTCAGCTTGATACACGATGATATAATGGACAAGGCACCATTGCGCAGGGGAATGGAAACGGTGCATATCAAATACGGAGAATCGACTGCATTATTGGCCGGCGATGTAATGCTGGTAAAAGCATACGATTATATAAGTAAGATTAAGCCTGAACATTTGCCAAAAGTGCTGCAATTGTTCAATAAAGTAGGCAGGGAAGTGTGCGAAGGTCAGCAGTTGGATATGGATTTTGAAAAGAAAGAAACAGTACTTCTTGATGAATATGTGCACATGATCACGCTAAAAACTTCTGTATTATTGGCGGCAAGTCTGCAATTTGGGGCTATATTGGGAGGAGCGGCAGGCGATAGTCAGCACCATTTATATGAATTTGGCAAAAACCTTGGTATTGCGTTTCAGGTGCAGGATGATTATTTAGATGCTTTTGGGGATCCTGAAAAATTTGGCAAGCAGGTTGGCGGTGATATCATTGCCAATAAAAAAACATTTTTAATGATCCACGCATTGGAAACAGCTTCTGCTGAACAGCGTGCGGAATTGACAAAACTGATGAAAGAAAATCCATCAGATAAAGTAGCAAAAGTGTTACAAATATTTAAAGAGTGCAAAGTGGATGCATGGGCAAACCAACTAAAAGAAAAATACCTGCAAACTGCCCTGCAACATTTAGAAGATACTGCTGTGCAGGAAGTGAGGAAGAAAGCTTTGATTGAGTTAGCGGGGTATTTGATACAGAGAGAGAATTAGTTTAATTAAGAATTAGGAATGAAGAATTAAGAATTCTTTCAATCTCGATTAGTATTTCATTATTGGCAAAATATTATATTGTAAACCATAAATAATTAGGCGCAATTCTTAATTCCTAATTATTAATTCTTAATTCAATGAATTCGCTTTTCCGCAAAAAGAGTATTACTGCAATATTAAAAGATGCAGAAGAAGGCTATTCTGATGCGGAGCATTCAGCCGGTTTACAAAAAGTGCTGAAGGTGAAAGACCTTACAGCAATGGGTATTGCGGCGGTAGTTGGTGCAGGTATCTTCTCAACTATTGGCGATGCATCTTACAATGGCGGCCCCGGCGTTGTTTTATTATTTATACTAACAGCGGTTTGCTGTGGTTTTTCTGCTTTATGTTATGCAGAATTCGCTTCACGTATACCCGTTAGCGGTAGTGCCTATACTTATGCGTATGCTTCCTTCGGAGAACTAATTGCCTGGATAATTGGATGGGATCTGTTGATGGAATATGCTATTGGTAATATTGCAGTGTCAATTTCCTGGAGTGCCTATTTTGTTAATTTCATGGATGGCTTTGGGATACATATTCCTGCATATCTAACTACGGATTATTTATCAGCGTTTAGAGGTTTTACTGAAGGCGCTAAACAAATAGCCACGGGTACGAAACTTGCAGATTTAAATGACGGAATAAAAAATGCTTACCTGGCCTGGGCGAACGCGCCTGAATTAGGCGGCATCAGGATCATTGCTAATCTACCGGCATTATTAATTGTGTTACTCATCACCTGGTTAGTATATATTGGTATTAAAGAAACAAAACGTGCTACCAATTATATGGTGGGCTTAAAAATAGTGATCGTACTAGCAGTAATTGCTATTGGCTTTTTTTACGTTGCTCCTGCTAACTGGACACCATTTTTGCCGAATGGTTTTGGCGGTGTAATGAAAGGTGTATCAGCCGTATTCTTTGCCTATATCGGCTTTGATGCTATCTCAACAACGGCGGAAGAATGCGAAAATCCGCAACGGGATATTCCTAAAGGAATGATCTATTCATTAATAATTTGTACTGTTTTATATATTCTGATAGCGATCGTTTTAACCGGTATGGTTTCTTACAAAAATTTACAAGTTGCAGATCCGCTGTCTTATGTATTTAGAGTAGTGCATTTAAACAAGATCAGTTATATCATTTCATTTAGTGCCGTTATTGCTACTGCAAGTGTATTGCTGGTATTTCAACTCGGACAACCAAGAATATGGATGAGTATGAGTCGTGATGGTTTGTTACCGAAAATATTCAGTCGCATTCACCCTAAATATAAAACGCCTTCTTTCTCTACTATTTTAACAGGGGTTGTTGTAGGAATTCCTGCATTGTTTGTAAACCTTACAGAAGTCACAGACCTTACCAGTATCGGAACTTTATTTGCTTTTGTATTGGTTTGTGGCGGCGTTTTATTGTTGCCTGCAAAAGAAGCCGATCTTACTGGCGCTAAATTTAAAATGCCGTACATCAATTCTAAATTCATCGCACCGGTTTTGTATGTTGTCGGATTTATTTTTTTGTGGGATAATTTTCTTGGCTTGTTTCATTACAATGGTGATTGGGTAGGATTCAGGGATAAACTACCGTTCTTTCTTTTCATAATTCTGGCAACAGCCTTAACTATTATGTCGGTTATTAAAAACCTTTCTTTGATTCCTGTGTTAGGTTTAGCAAGCTGTTTTTATCTGATGACAGAGCTTGGTTACACAAACTGGCTGCGCTTTCTTATCTGGTTAGTAATAGGTTTGGTTATCTATTTTATGTACAGCAGGCATAATAGTAATCTTGCCAGACAAAATACTTAATTAGTAACTTTGCATACAAAATCCTGTTAATCCTTTAATCGGACGAATCCCAATTCAGACAAATAAAATGAAATACGAAATAGGCGATAAAATATTGGTACTACTTACTAATGAGGAAGGAAAAGTAGTGGAGATCATCAATGACAAAATGGTGATAATAGAAGTAAAGGGCGTAAAGTTTCCTGCTTACATGGATCAGATCGACTTTCCGTATTTTAAAATGTTTACCGAAAAGCGTACGGAAAAACAACCCACTAAAGTTTTTATCGACAATATCAAAAGAGAAAAAACACCTACTAAACATAAAGTGGCAGAAGGCGTGTGGCTCAATTTTTTGCCGATATATGATAAAGATGTTTTTGATGATGATGTTGTAGAGAAGATCAAAATTTTCCTTATCAATCAAACTGATACTGCGTTTAGCTTCACTTATAATTGTATGATCGCCGGCGATAGCAGCTTTTTATTAAAAAACAGCATTGAGCCTTTGCATGATTTTTATCTTCATGATGTAAAGTTTGAAGATATGAATGATAGTCCGCGGTTTGATTTCGAATTTGCTTTATTAAACCCGGATAAAAAGAAAGCGCTTTATTATGAAACATCTTTAAAAGTAAAAGCCAAACAATTATTTAAAAAGATAGAAGAGATACAACTAAAAAACGAAGCAACGTTTTCTTATATGTTGTTCGAAAATTATCCCGATAAAGTGGATACAGAAAAGTTTGATGTAAGTGTATTAAATAACGCAGGCTTTAGAGTGTACGATGCATCCAAAGCAAGACAAAATCTGGAAACGGCAAGATCAGTGATCGATCTGCATATCGAAAAATTATCTGATAACTGGAAGCACCTCAGCAATTTTGAAATATTGACCATTCAGCTAAAAGCATTTGAAAAGTTTTATGACCTTGCCGTGGCACATTATCAAACGTCATTGGTTGTGATTCATGGAATTGGCGTTGGTAAATTGAGAGATGAGATCCATGATATTTTAAAGACTAAAAAAGAAGTAAAATCTTTTGTCAATCAATACCATCCAAGCTATGGTTATGGTGCAACAGAGATATTTTTCTCTTATAAATAATTCAGTTGTCATTTGCAGGCACCTGGATCTAAATAATGGTTTATGTTCATGCCAAAAAATGTTTTTGATCAGGCCGTTTATACTTTGATCTTTAGTATCATCAGGTACCTTGTTTTTGGTGGTGGGGCTTTTTTATTATTTTATGTTATTTTAAAGGATCGCCCGTTTCTAAAAAAGATACAGAACCGTTGGCCAGCCAATAAAGATTATCAAAGAGAAGTACTGTATTCCTGTATCACGTTTTTTATTTTTGCGGCCATCCCCTTTATTTTAAACAATCGTTTTGTTAAACCTTACACCACTATTTATTGGGATATTAATAAATATGGAAAGGTGTATTTCTTTCTCGCATTTCCTTTGTTACTGATCATTCACGATACTTATTTTTACTGGATGCATCGCTTAATGCATCATCCTAAATTGTTCAGTTTTTTTCATGTGGTACATCATAAAAGTACCAATCCATCACCATGGGCCGCATTTTCTTTTCAGCCAACAGAAGCGTTTATAGAAGCAGGCATTATCATCGTTTATGCGTTCACTATCCCAATACATCCATTACATCTTTTTTTTATTTTAATGGTAATGACGATGTACAATGTATACGGACATTTAGGTTTTGAGTTATATCCCAAAGGATTCAATAAGCATTGGTTTGGCAAATGGTTAAATACATCAGTTAACCATAATATGCACCATCAATACTTTAAGGGCAATTACGGATTATATTTTACTTTTTGGGATAGAATGATGAATACAATGAATAAAGAATATGATGCACATTATGATGAGGCTACCAATAAAGAAATAACAATAACGCAACCAAAAATCGATAGTAGCATGACGAATGTAACCTATTGATTTTGTAACTTTAAATCATGAAAATAATTATCGCATCCGACCATGCAGGTGTAGGTTATAAAGCCACTCTCGTTAAAGAAATGCAGGAAAAAGGATACACTGTATCTGATCTGGGCACTTTCGATCCTAATCAACCAGACGATTATCCCGATTATGCAGAATTAGTAGCTAAAGCCATCCTCGCTAAACAAGGAGAAAAAGGAATTATAATTTGCGGCAGTGGCGTTGGCGTTAGTGTGGCTGCTAACAAGTTCAAAGGCATACGCGCAGGCGTTTGTCATGATACTTATTCGGCCCATCAATGCGTTGAACATGATGATGTAAATGTTTTATGTATCGGTCAGCGGGTAATTGGTATAGAATTGGCTAGAGAAGTAGTGTTCACCTTTTTAAAAGCAGTTTTTAGTAACGAAGAACGCCACGTAAAAAGATTGAAGAAAATAGCTATCATAGAGGATAGTAACATGAAATAATAAGTAAAAAATTAAAAGTAAAAATTACCTTAATTTTAAAGAGGAAATAGCTTTTAGTTTTTGACTTTTTACTTTTGAATTAATTTATGATAAGTACATTATTTTTAGACATTGGCGGTGTATTACTGACAAACGGATGGGGGAGTTCTTCAAGAAAATTAGCAGCTGAAAAATTCAAACTTGATTTTAAAGATATGGACGAGCGCCATCATCTTACTTTTGATACCTACGAAATGGGCAAACTTACGCTTGATCAATATTTAAAAAGATTGGTATTTTACGAACCGAGAGATTTTTCAATAGAAGATTTTAAAGCTTTTATGTTCGAACAATCAAAGCCAATTCCTGAAAGTATTAACTTCTTCAAAGAATTAAAGGCAAAACATAAATTACATGTAGTAGCCGTTAATAATGAAGGTCGTGAGTTAAATGATTATCGTATCAAGACGTTTAAACTCGATGAATTATTTGATGCATTTGTTTCTTCCTGCATAGTGAAATTCCGCAAACCTGATACAGATATTTTTCACATCGCCTGCGATATAGCACATACAACTCCTGAACAAACATTAATGATAGATGATAGAATGATGTTTGTAGAAGTTGCCAGGAGTGTAGGTTTACACGCACTACAATTTACCGGATTAGAATCTATTAAAGAAAAAATAAATCACGTTAACTTTTTACACAATTAGCATAAAATAATATGGAACAACAACAATACGATTTTGGCATGATAGGTTTAGGCACGATGGGCCGTAACCTGGTTTATAACATTAGTGACCACGGGTTTAGTGTATCGGGCTTCGATAAAAACGAAGATCAGGTAAAAACTTTAGTGAAAGAAGCACCATCAAAAAATGTGACCAGCACAAGTAGCTTACCTGAGTTTATCAATTCATTAAAAAAACCAAGAGTGATCATGTTCCTGGTTCCGGCAGGCCCGATTGTTGATAGCGTGATATTGGAACTAAAACCATTTTTAACAAAAGATGATCTGTTGATGGATTGCGGTAACTCACATTTCACTGATACAGATATTCGTACAACAGCTTTAGCAAAAGAAAATATTCACTTCATGGGCGTGGGCGTTTCAGGCGGCGAGTCTGGCGCAAGATTCGGCCCAAGCATTATGCCGGGTGGTGCAAAAGAAGCGTATGATAGAGTAGCACCAATGCTGAAGGCTGTTTCTGCAAAAGTAAATAACGAACCTTGTGTTACGTATGTTGGTGCAGGTTCTGCAGGACATTATGTAAAGATGGTACATAACGGTATTGAGTATGCGTTAATGCAATTACTGGCAGAAACATATCAGTTATTAAAAGATGTAGCAGGTTTAAACAATGACGAGTTGCATGAAGTGTATGATAAATGGAACAAGACAGACCTTCAATCTTTTTTAGTAGAAATAACTGCAGAGATCTTTACAAAACAGGATGACCTGACTAGTAATAGATTGGTTGATATGATACAGGCAAGTGCCGGTCAAAAAGGTACGGGGCAATGGACATCACAGGATGCATTGAATCAGCATATACCTATTCCGGTAATTGATATTGCCGTTAGTGCACGGGATTTGTCTGCGTTGAAAGAAGAACGTAAACAAGTGCAACAAAATTTATTTACGGCAAGCCCGGAATTGGCGCCATTATCTTCAACAGAAAAGACGGCCTTTATCGATGCAGTAGAACAAGCGCTTTATTTCTCGATGATAACAACCTATGCACAAGGGATGTCCTTATTATACCATGCATCGGGAGAATATAAATACGGATTAAAATTAGACGAGATCGCTGCAATATGGCGCGGAGGTTGTATTATACGTGCCGCATTATTAGAAGATATTCGCAGCATTTTTGCAAAGCATCCCGAGTTATCAAACATTTTGATCAACGATGGTATTGCTAAAAAATTAGAAACAGCACAGGATGGTATCAGGACAGTTATTAAAAAAGCTGTAGATGCAAGTATTCCTGTTCCCGCATTAATGGTATCACTGGCTTATCACGATACGTATCGCAGTAAATGGTTGCCATTTAATTTGTTGCAGGCACAACGCGATTATTTTGGTGCACATACATACCAAAGAGTTGATCGTGATGGTACATTCCATACACATTGGGAAACTAAATAAGTTAAAAGTAAAAACCAAAAAGTAAGGATCAGGAAATTCACGAATCTGAAATTCTTAATTCTTAATTCAAAATTCTTAATTCAAAGCAATGAAATCAGCAAATAGTGTAGGCCCAACAATTATAGTTATTCTCGGAGGAACGGGCGATTTAACCTGGCGTAAATTAATGCCGGGTATTTATAATTTATTTTTAGATAAATGGCTGCCGGAAAAATATGCCGTTATTGGTGTTAGCAGAACTGAAATGACTGACGAAGCTTTTCGTGAACACATGCAAAATGGGGTAGATAAATTTTCGAGACGTGGTAAAGCGGATGAAAAAGTCTGGAGCGGATTTGAACAAAATATCAGTTACACACAGGGGGGATTTGATGAACAAAAAACTTATGATGAGTTAGAACAAAAAATAGAAAAAATAGAAAGCGAATGGAATGTAAAAGCTACCCGTATTTTTTACATGGCTGTTCCACCAAGTTATTTTGAAGAGATAGCGACAAAACTAGGCAACTCTAAATTGGTAGAAAATAAAGAACTAAGCCGCATTGTAATTGAAAAACCTTTTGGTCGCGACTTAAAAAGCGCAAAAGAATTAAATGATTTGTTGCACAGTATGTACGATGAATCTCAGATATATCGCCTCGATCATTATTTAGGTAAAGAAACTGTGCAAAATATTTTAGCGTTCCGTTTTGCTAACGCGATGTTTGAGCCTACCTGGAACCGCAATTATATTGATCACGTACAAATAACTGTATCCGAACAATTAGGTATTGGTACACGCGGTAACTATTATGAAACAGCAGGCGCATTGCGCGATATGATACAAAATCATATTCTTCAACTACTATGTTTGATAGCAATGGAACCAACTGTGTCTTTTGATGCAGATGAAGTACGTAATAAAAAAGTGGATGTATTAAATGCTATCAGAGTAATAAAACCTGATGAAGTGCATTTGAATGCAGTACGCGGACAATACGGACCGGGCTGGATCGAAGGAGAAAAAGTAGTAGGCTACCGCGAAGAGCAGGATGTTAAAAAAGATTCAAATGTTGAAACTTTTGCAGCCGTAAAATTCTTTGTAGATAACTGGAGATGGCAGGGTGTTCCGTTTTATTTACGTACAGGTAAACACATGAACGAAACAATTTCTGTTATCAGTCTGCAGTTCCGTCCGGTACCGCATCAGTCTTTTCCTAACAGTGCAACGGGAAATTGGCAGCCAAACAGATTGGTATTAAATATTCAACCGCACATGGGAATCAAACTTGGCTTCCAGGCTAAACGCCCGGGATTGGAAATGTTGATGTCGCCGGTTGATATGCAATATGATTATAGCGAATCATACACTTCAACAACACCGGAAGCATACGAAACTTTGTTATTAGATATTATGGAAGGCGATTCAACTCTATTCATGCGGGCTGATCAAGTAGAAGCTGCATGGAAAATTGTTATGCCGATCATCGAACAGTGGGAGAAAAACCCTTCAACAAGCTTCCCTAACTACGCAGCAGGTATGACAGGCCCTGAAGATGCTGAAGCATTAATTGCGAGAGATGGACACAATTGGTTTGTAACACCACCAAAAAACAAATAGTGGAGAATAAGAATAGTATAAAAGTATTTAAAGATGTACCCTCGCTTTGCGAAGCCACTGCCGACTTTATAATAGAATTAGCCAACAAACAAATTGCCGCAAACGGGCAATTTGTTTTGGTTCTTTCCGGTGGTAGTACGCCAAATGAATTGTATAAATTATTGGCTACGGAATCTTACCAAAAAAAAATGCCCTGGAAAAATACCATCATTTTTTGGGGGGATGAACGTTGTGTTGGATTAGATGATAAGCTGAATAATTCATACGTAGCTAAATCTTTGTTGTTGGATAAGATCGATATTCCTGTAGCAAATCTTCACATAACGCCGGTAGATCTCCCTCCTGCAGAAGCGGCTATTAAGTACGAACAAGACCTGAAAGATTTCTTTAAGGGCAAGCCGCCAAAATTTGATCTCATCTTTTTAGGATTGGGAGAGAATGCTCACACGGCCTCCTTATTTCCAGGTACAGAAGTACTACACGAAAAAGTTCGCTGGGTAAAAGAAGTGTATGTGGAGGAACAAAAAATGTTTCGCGTTACAATGACGGAACCTGTGCTTAATCAGGCACACAATATTATGTTCCTGGTAACGGGAAAATCAAAAGCAGAAGTGTTGCACACAATTTTCAATAGTCCATTTCAACCCGAAAAATATCCGGCTCAATTAATAAAACCTGTTGATGGAAATTTATACTGGTATGTGGATGAGGTAGCAGCGGCAGAGATTGTCTGAACCGTTGATTGAAGTTGATTAGGAATGTTTGCCTGAATTGGGATTTGCGGGATTTAAGGATTATCGGATTTGCGAAGATTGATGTTTTATTTTTCTACTGTCATTCAGAGCGCAGCGAAGAACCTAATTCACAAACATCATTCTGAATTAAAATAAAATGTTTCGTTCCTCAGCATGACAAAAGTTTGAGCATACTCCAAAACTTCCTTATTTCTTATTTTGTATTTCTTATTACTTATTCAACTTCCTTCTCTCAATTTCTTTTTTAATTAACCCAAGCTCACGCCCCGTTTGCTCATTAACAGACGAGTTTTCTTGTGCACGTCTTAATAAATATGGAATCACTTCTTTGATTGGCCCAAACGGCAAATATTTACTTACAGAGTATCCGGCTTTGGCAAGATTAAAAGTAATATTATCACTCATGCCATACAGCTGAGAAAAGTGTACCGCATCAGGCATGATCTTTTTGGCATGTAATAATTCTGTGGCATATAAGCAACTATGTTCATTATGCGAGGCAACGATCACTGATACAGTATTTAAATTATTCATGCAAAAATCAATAGCTTCATTGTATGCTTTATCACAAGCTTCTTTATCAGGCTGGATAGGTGAGCCGTAATTCATGCTTAACGCACGGGCTCTTTCTTTTTCCATATATGCCCCACGGACAATCTTTACGCCTAAAATAAAATTATTTGCTGTGGCAATTTTTGTTAGTCTTTTTAAATAATCTAATCCGTCAATTCTGTAAAGTTGTATAGTTGTGTAGATAATGGTTTTATGTAGATTAAATGTTGTCATCATTAACTCCGCTAAATAATCGATAGGATTTTGAATCCATGTTTCTTCGGCATCAATTAATATTTGTACATTTTTATCAGCTGCGTAGGCACATATTTGATTCATTCGTATGCCAACCTTTTTCCATTCTTCTTTTTCTTCACTGCGTAATTTTTCGATAGTTGCCGCTTGTCTTTCCGCTAAAGAGCCTGTACTGCTATTGATAAAATTATTTATTTTTTTAAGTAGATCAAAACGGGCAAGACTTGTAACCTTAATACTGATGTAAGGGATGTTTTCCTGCGTAGCGGCATATTCTATTATTTCGATAAACTCTGCCGCTACTTCATCAAACCCTGCTTCACCATCATTGCCGGCTTCAATGCCGTAATCTAAAATAACCTGCACATTGTATTTGTCAAGCTTATCAACAACTGCCGCTGTTTGTTGAATTATTTCACCGCCAACAAATTGTTCAAAGACGGTTGTTCTGATAATAGCTTCTGTAATGGGGAAACGCCATTTCATAATGCAGGGTAAAAATTTTGTACTCAAACGGATCAGCCATGATTTTCTCATCATCGAAAAAACAAAGTTCGACTTACTTAATTCTTTATCAGTTTTATAAGCAAAAGCATATTCTGTATTATCGAATGATAGCATAGAAAAGAATTTATTGCTGATGAAAGATCTGGTGTTTAAATACTGGTTTGTCTTTTGTTTTAGGCAGAACGATAGGGTGGTGCCATTAATAAAATATCCAATACCATAATTATACGGTTAAGAAGAAATGCCGTAAATTGGTAACGGTTCGGTTCTATAAATTTAAAAAAAATAGTTCGTTTAACAGGTATTTATTTTGCCTGCATAAAGCAGTTGTAAGTAAAACGATAAAACAATACAATCAAGTATATGCCAATTAATCAAAAATGTGTCGTAATGGTGCTGTTAAGCGTTGTCGTTGTAATTGGCGTTGCCGCTATAGCTCCTCCTAAGCAGGCTCATGTGCAGAAATTTGTGAATTTAAAAGTATTGCCGAAGAATATCAGCGACTCATTATTATACCAGATAATGGAAAAAGATTTCAATGTAGCGCTGGGCGTGAAATGTGATTATTGCCACGCCTCAAACAAAGATTCAACCGATCTTGATTTCCCGAGTGATACTAAATCTGAGAAGTTAATAGCAAGAAGTATGATGCGCATGGAGATAGGCATCAACGTAAACTATTTCAAAATGAAGTCTGCCATGATAGGAGACGAGGCATTGGCAGTTACCTGCATTACTTGCCATAATGGAAAAGCTTTCCCCGATAACTATACCTCTATCACAACAAAAAAATAATTATTTAGCGTTGAACAAGCCGTATTTAAGAATACAGAAAATTGCCCTGAAACCATCTTTCCAGCCAATTTTTTTCCCTTCTTCGTATGTTCTGCCATAATAAGAAATACCTACTTCGTATATTCTGATCTTTGGAATTCGTACGATCTTTGCCGTTACTTCAGGTTCAAAACCAAATCTTGTTTCTTTCAAATTAAGAGATTGAACCATTTTGGTATCGAACAATTTATAACAAGTTTCCATATCGGTTATGTTCAGGTTAGTGGACATATTTGATAAAGCTGTTAAAAATTTGTTGCCTATTGTGTGCCAGAAGAATAATACTCTGTGCGGATTACCACCCATAAATCTCGAACCGTAAACAACATCAGCAAAACCATTTACAACGGGCTTCAATAAGTCGTTAAATTCTTCAGGATCATACTCAAGATCGGCATCCTGAATAATTAAATATTCACCCGTTGCTTTAATAATACCTGTGTGTAATGCAGCTCCTTTACCTTTGTTTACTTCGTGTTTATAATATTGAATATTAAGATCGGGATTGGCACTCATGTAATTTTGTACAGCAGTTTCGGTATCATCCGTTGAACAATCATTTACAATAATTACTTCTTTCGAAATGTTATTGAGCAGCTTTACAGCTTTTACTTTGTTTAAAATAAAATGGATCGTTCTGCCTTCGTTGTAGGCAGGAATAACAATTGATAACTTATTAATGGTCATGGTTGCTGTTTGGTAATACTTTTAAGAGACTCAATACTTAGCATTTGTATATAAAATGCATCAGTGGCGCAATTTACATAAAATATGGATACGCTAAACGCAGCTGAATTTATAGTAATGCATGGCATCATTTTCAATTGCAACCGACTATTTATATATTATGTATGATTTACACTTAATTTTGCTTCGTGAAAAATTTCAGACAACAACAACATCGCCCCAAAAAAAATACTTTAGTAGTAGGCCGTAAAGCTATTATAGAAGCAATGCAATCAGGCAAACAGTTAGAACGTATTTATTTACAAACTACTGTGCACGGGCCTGCTATTGACGATATCAGAAGATTGGCAGAACAATATTTGGTGCCGATCAACAAGGTGCCGATCGAGAAATTAGACAATTTTAATGTAAGTAACCATGAGGGTTGCGTAGCCGTTATATCAAAGATCCAATACCAGGATCTGCAACAAGTGGTTTCTTTTATTGTTGAACAAGGGCAGGTGCCATTATTCTTAATATTGGATGGCATCACAGACATCCGCAATATCGGAGCCATTGCAAGAAGCGCTTTTTGTTTCGGAGTAAATGCGATCATCATACCAGATAAAGGTGTTGGTGCTTTAAATGAAGATGCTATTTTAACTTCTGCAGGGGCACTTGAAAAGATTGCCATTTGCCGCGTTAACAGTTTGATGAAAGCTGTAGATGATCTGCACATGAATGGTATCAAGGTTTTCGCCAGCGAAATGACCTCAGAGAAAAAATTATACGATCTTGAATTAAAAGAACCGGTTGCAATAGTAATGGGAGGAGAAGAGCACGGTGTATATCCGGCGTTAATGAAAATTTGCGATGAGCAATTTCAAATACCAATGACCGGTGATTTCGAATCATTAAATGTATCAGTAGCGACAGGAATTATTTTGTATGAAGCGATGAAACAGCGGGTTTAATTAAGAATTAGGAATTAAGAATTAAGAATACTTTCATTCCCAATGTTCTTGTAAATAACGCAATACTAATTCGAATTTGAAGAATTCTTAATTCCTAATTCTTCATTCTTAATTCATTCTACTCCTCATTATCATAAGAAGCTTCCTCTGTTTTACTTGAAGTAGAAACAAGCGTGTCAATAGTTTGGATTTCCTGCGGAGTAAAATACCGCCATTTTCCTACAGGTAAATTAGCCAAAGTAATATTCATTATTCTTACACGTTTTAATGTCTCGACATTGTAGCCTAATGCGGTACACATTCTTCTTATCTGTCTGTTTAATCCTTGCGTTAATATTATTCTAAAACGATTTTTTCCTTCTTGTTTTACAAAACAATTTTTGGTGACAGTATCTAATATACGCACGCCGTTGCCCATTTTTTTGATGAACTCACCTGTAATTGGTTTGTCAACCGTAACAACATATTCTTTTTCATGATTATTACCGGCTCGTAATATTTTATTTACAATATCTCCGTCATTTGTTAAAAAGATCAAGCCTTCTGAAGGTTTATCTAATCGCCCGATAGGAAATATTCTGTTTTTATAATTAATGTAAGAAATGATATTGCTTTTATCTTTTAGATCAGTCGTACAGGTAACGCCGGTAGGTTTATTAAAAACTATGTAAACGGTTTTATCTTTTGTTTTGATTGGTTCGCCATCAACTTCAACTACATCGCCTTCCATTACACGATTGCCTTTTATAGCAATCTTATCATTAATAGTAACCCTTCCTTGTTCAATATATTTATCAGCTTCTCTTCTGGAACAAAATCCTGTTTCACTAATATATTTATTTAAACTCTTATCCATGTATGTAATTGATTGGGTGCAATTTAAAGTTTTTTATTTTTTGTATTTGGTATTGATGTGGAAGATTTTGCCGGTAAGACGGAAAGCCGAAAAGAAGAAATCAATAATTTATCACGTCTTCCCGTCTTGTCGGCAAAAATAATTTCAAGTTCTATAACACGACATATAATTGAGGCAAAGTAAGGAGCGGCTTGCATTTAATCAATTGAAACATAAGTTATAGTACGCGGCAGTTGGATTTTATTTACAATTATTTTACTCAATCGTTTGAATATATTTGGTGGCGACACTGTAACTACTTACTTTTGCACCGCGAAGTAGAGCAGCGGTAGCTCGTCGGGCTCATAACCCGAAGGTCAGAGGTTCGATCCCTCTCTTCGCAACAAAAAATGAAGGCTCAATATGAGCCTTTTTTATTCTTAGTAAGTTGTAAAAAAACACTAATGAATTTGATTATCTCCTCCATTCTGTCGGCTTGTATGTGGTAATCAAAGTAGAACACCATCATCTAGTTATTCAAAGACAAAAAATTCATGAAGTCAGGTTTTGTAAATATTTTCGGCAAACCCAACGCGGGTAAAAGCACTTTGTTAAATGCATTGATGGGAGAAAAAATGGCGATCGTATCACCAAAAGTTCAAACAACAAGGCATCGTATCAAAGCGATATTAACCAATGATGAGTACCAGATAATTTTTTCTGATACGCCGGGTATTATTGAGCCTAAGTATAAGCTGCACGAAAAAATGATGCAGGCTGTTAAAGGAAGTTTAGAAGATGCAGACGTTGCATTGTTAATGGCAGATGCAAGAGAAACAGGCGAAGAGAGCCATGCTATATTTTCTTCTTTAAAATTAAAAGTACCGGCATTAGTTGTCTTAAATAAATCTGATGCGGTCACTGAAGATAAGTTAGAAAGATTGCGTTTGTTTTTTCAGGAACAACCTTACTGTAAAGAAGTAGCGATTATTTCCGCACTTAAAAAAACAGGACTAGATGATCTTTTAAAAACTGTTGTCAGCTATTTAAAAGAAGGCGAACCATTTTACGACGGAGATAACCTGAGCGATTTGCCAACAAAGTTTTTTGTGAGTGAATTGATTAGAGAAAAGATCTTTGCTTTGTATGGAGATGAGATCCCATACCATGCTACAGTATTGGTTCACGAGTTTAAAGAAAAGACAACATTAATAAAAATTGGTGCTGATATTATTGTTCATCGTGATACACAGAAAGGAATCATTTTAGGCGAAGGCGGACAAATGATCAAAAAATTAGGAACAGACGCAAGAAAAGATATCGAAGCATTTTTGGATAGCAAAGTGTTTCTAGAACTATTCGTAAAAGTTCGTCCAAAATGGCGCGATAATGACATGCAATTAAAGGAGTACGGATATTAAATAAATAATGTTAGATGTATGGTTTCAAATCAGAAATCATATATCCTAAATCAGAAATAAAATGAGTTTTACAATAGCAATAGTAGGTCGCCCGAATGTAGGCAAAAGTACTTTCTTCAACAGAATGTTAGAAGAGCGTAGAGCCATTGTTGATGATTTTAGTGGTGTAACGCGCGATCGCCAATATGGCGAAGCTGAATGGAGCGGCAAGTTTTTCAACGTGATCGATACCGGTGGATTTGTACCGAAGAGCGAAGATATTTTCGAAAAAGAAATACGCAAGCAAGTATTGATCGCCATCGAAGAAGCAGATGCGATCGTATTTATGGTGGATGTTACAACAGGGATTACTGATTTAGATCAGGCAATGGCCGGTATGCTGCGCAGAACTTCTAAACCGGTTTTCTTGGTTGTCAATAAAGTTGATAACCATGATCGTTTGTTAGAAGCATCAGAATTTTATAGTTTAGGTTTTGATCAGATACATTTCCTGTCTTCTATCAGCGGAACAGGTAGTGGAGATCTGTTAGATGATATCACTGCTTTGATCGGCAACGATCCTGAACCGGAAGATAAACAACTACCTAAGTTTGCTATCATCGGCCAGCCTAACGTAGGTAAATCATCTTTGCTAAATGCGTTAACAGGGCAGGAGCGTACTATTGTAAGTGCTATTGCAGGAACAACAAGAGATACGATCCACACACACTATAATCTATTCAATAAAGAATTTATATTAATTGATACTGCTGGTATTCGTCGTAAAGCAAAAGTGAGTGAAGATCTGGAATTCTATTCTGTGATCCGCGCTATCAAAGCTGTAGATGAAGCTGATGTTTGTATGTTAGTATTAGATGCAACAAAAGGCGTTACCGCGCAAGATCTTGCCATTTTTGCTATGGCTGTAAAAAAAGGGAAAGGAGTTGTTATATTAGTAAACAAATGGGATTTGATGGAGAAAGAAACCAATACGGCAAGAGATTATGAAAAAGAATTGAAACAACGTTTCCTTCCTTTCAGTGATTTGCCGGTATTGTTTATTTCTGCCACTGAAAAAATAAGAATATTTAAAGGAATAGAAGAAGCATTACAGGTATACGAAAACAGACAACGTAAAATCCCTACTTCTAAATTGAATGATATTATGTTAAAAGCTGTTGAGGCTTATCATCCGCCGGTGGTAAGAGGCAATTCTGTTAAGATTAAATATGTAACGCAGCTACCTGTAGTTGTTCCGTCTTTTGCATTTTTCTGTAACTATCCCGACGATGTAAAAACACCGTATAAAAACTATCTTGAAAATAAATTAAGAGAAAAATTCCAGTTTACAGGTGTTCCCAT
>Ga0210406_10000997_pt1 | contig 36425 bp, 23 predicted proteins | sample IncBWC30MmetaG_FD_155454 | JGI IMG/M metagenome (GOLD analysis project Ga0210406, IMG submission 155454) | Forest soil microbial communities from Barre Woods Harvard Forest LTER site, Petersham, Massachusetts, United States - Inc-BW-C-30-M | ecosystem: Environmental > Terrestrial > Soil >... | reverse complement strand
CGAGGGCTGGATCGAACAGCGATATTTGGTCGATCAGGCGACATTCGACGCCCTGCAGAAACTCACGCAAGAGAATCAGAGCGATCCCGTGCAGGCTCCCGGACTGCTGCGCAATGAGACCAACTTGCACGTGACTCCTGGCCGGGATACGGAACATTTGTATCAGCTCGCATCCGGCGCGAAGGTCGCGATCCTGAAGCGGGCTACGGCCGAAAGGCAGCCGGGTGCGGCGCCTCAGCCCAGGATGGCAACCAAGCCCGGGGCGCGAACTCCAGCTGCGTCTGCACTCGAGGACTGGTGGCTAGTGCGTGACGATCAGGGACGCGTGGGATGGGTGCTGGCGCGGATGGTGGACGTAGACGTCCCACTCGATATCGCTCAATACGCCGAGGGCCAGCGCTTCGTGGCGTTTTTTGTGCTGGACCAGGTAGCGGATGAGGACAAAGGTGTGCAGAAACAGGTTCCGCAATATCTTTGCGTGCTGACCGATCCCCACGACGGCCTGCCCTACGACTACGATCAGATCCGCGTTTTCACCTGGAACGCGCGCAAGCATCGCTACGAAACCGCATACCGGGAGCACGGGCTAAACGGGTTTCTGCCCGTTACGCTCACCAAAGAGAATTTTGACAACGAGGGAACGCTGCCAGTCTTCCTCCTGCGAGTGAAGGACGAGGCTGGAAACGTCAAGGAGCGAAAATACAAGTTGAACACGCCCATGGTGAGAAGAGTACTAGCGCCCGGAGAAGTTCCGACAAAGCCGTCAAGAACGGGTAGAAAGCCGCGACGCCGATAAAGCTCGTCCTGCAAATCCCCAGTTTTGGCGATTCCTTCCAAATGCCATAGTATTCTGGGCGCGGTTCTTCCAATTTCAGTATTCCCGGTAGACACCCCCAAGACTAACGCAATGAAAACAGATTGTTTATTCGCGATTGCATTTGGATCGTGAGTTGCACTTGTAGTTAGTTCTAATTGTTATTTTACAAGTTCTGTTTGGCAACAACGAAACCTGCGATAGACGGGTGAAGTCAGCGGTCTTAGTTTTGAGGCGCCAGCTCTCGCGACGATTCAGGAGTTTCACAATGTTCGCCAATCCATCGGATTGCGCAATGGTTTCGCGGATGCCGGCCAAAGCGTGCGGATCCGAGTCCGAGTGGTGAGGATTTCAAGGAGGCAGGAAATGCGGTTTGAACGTTTGCCTAGAGTTTGCGGTTGGCTGTTGGCAGTGACGGTTCTATTGATGACCAGCGCCGCGCTATTGGCCCAGGAAACAACTGGCGGCCTGCAGGGCACCGTGAAGGATGCCACCGGCGCGGTGGTAGCGAGAGCTCACGTGGAAATCAAGGGCACGAATCTTGTCGGTTCGAAATCCCTGGACACGGACTCGAGCGGCTACTACCGATTCGCTAATCTGCCGCCGGGCACGTACACGATCTCGGTGTCTGCGCAGGGGTTTAAAACCGTGAAGCGAGGGGACGTGACGCTTGAGGTCGGCCACTTGCCGACGTTGGATCTTACTTTGGATGTGGGTACCGCCGCAGAAGTAGTTGAAGTAACTGGTGCTGCCCCGTTGATTGACACGACGACTGAAACGACCCTCACCAACGTCACTTCAGACGTTATCAAAGACATTCCACACGGGTATTCGTTCCAGTCCGTCATTCAGTTCGCGCCTGGGGCCCGCAATGAACCCTTGGCGGGTGGCATGGTCGGACCCAATGCCGCCGGCGGATCGGGAACCGGCGGTCAATCTGCCGGCAGCGGCACCAACGGGCAAGCTTTTGGCTACTCCATCGGCGGAGGTGCCGATTCCGAGAACGCTTACCTGGTGGAAGGGCAGGAGACGGCGGACGCCATTGGGGGCTTCTCCCACACGAATGTGCCCTTCGCTTTCATTCAGGAATTGCAGGTGAAGAGCACGGGCATCGACGCTGAATACGGCGGCGCGCTCGGTGGCGTCGTGAACGTAGTCATGCAGAAGGGAGGCAACCGCTACCATGGTTCGGTGTTTTCGCAATTCGAGACCGCAAACTGGGACGGCTCCCCGAACTCCTACCCCAGGTACGATCCCTCGTATACCGCCGGGACCCTGCAAGGAGGCGCGCTTGCCGATCCCAGCTATCAGGTGTACCAGCCGAAGAAGGACACGCTGACAGATCTCTTCCCCGGTTTCACGTTCGGAGGTCCTTTCATTAAGGACAAGCTATGGTTTTTCGCATCCTTCAATCCCGAGTTCCGAGACCGCGAACGAGTAGTGAACTGGGCTTGGCCAGGGAATGCTGCCTTTGCATCACAAAACGGCCCGACGCCGTTTAGTGGCAACCAGGAAACTTATTACACGAATGCTCGAATTGACTATGCTGCCAGCCAGAAGATTCGTATTTTCGGGTCTTGGCTTTACCAATTCCAGCGGCAAAGCGGCGAGTTCTTGCCGGCCCAAGACTCCGCATTTGCTGGGCTCACCAACCCCACTGCCACGAGTCCACCGGAAATCTACGGTCACAACCTCGGCTTCGCCGCACCTAACGTCACCACAAACGCTGGATTGGATTACACCATTACGCCACACTTGGTGGGAACCTTCCGCTGGGGGTACAACTTCCAGAACTATCACGACTTCGGCATGCCCACCGGCGGAGCTTTTGATCTCTTCGATGCGAGCGGCGCTGGGGCCACCGACAACCTGGGCAACCCGATACCTGCCGGCTCACCGCTGTCCCAGATCAGTGGCTTTCTCAGCGCTCCCAATAACCAGAACAACACCGCGCATAACGTGGTCCATCGTAACCAGATCGATGCCGACGTTGCCTGGTTCAAGAGTGGATGGTGGGGCACCCACAACTTCAAGTTCGGCTACCAACTCATGCGGTTGTCAAACTCGGTTCTGCAACACTTCAATGAACCGAACGTGACGGTCTTGCCCGGAGCCGGAAACTACGTTCCAAACTACGGTGGGGATTATGGAACGAATTGTGCCACAGCTGATCCTGGCGGCGTTTACAACCAGCAATCCGGGGTGTTCAGCGGCGGGATTTACGGCGGCTGTGCCGGACAATATGGTTACATCTTCGTGGAGGATTACGGCTCCGGCGGCACGGCGACCAGTATGAATCATGCCTTCTTTGCCCAGGACGCGTGGACGATTGGGCACGGGATCACGATCAATGCTGGTATTCGTCTCGAACACGAATACTTGCCGGCGGAGGATCAGCCCCAGGGCGGCATCAGCACGCCCATCAAATTTGGTTGGGGTGACAAACTGGCTCCGCGAATCGGCGCTGCCTGGGATGTCCTGAACAATGGCAAGTGGAAGTTGTTCGGTAGCTACGGCCGGTTCTTTGACATTATGAAGCTGAACCTGGCCATCAGCTCCTTCGGTGGCCAGTACTGGAACAACTGCTACTATGCTCTGGGAACGCAGGACCTGAGCTCCATCGTGCCGGCGTTCAGCAGCAATACCCGATACTGCGGCGGTGCTGGTGCGGGAGCTACCACGCCGGCGAACTTCCCGAACGGAACGCCGGCAGGCTTGACATTTATCGAGGATGCGAACTTCCGTACGTTCCCGACGACGTGTTCAACTTGCACGCAGACTGAAGAAGGAGTCGCGCCCGGCCTGAAACCTTACGAGCAGCACGAGGTCGTGCTTGGGATGGACCATCAGATTGGCAAGAATCTGGCTTTCGAGGCCCGCTGGGACCGGCGCCGTCTCGATCATGCCATTGAAGACGCGGCCCTGTTTAGTTCAGCCCTTGCCAGCGAGACTTTTGTCATTGTCAATCCAGGACAGGGAGTGGACCACACTTTCGACGGTTTCTATAACTTCCTGTACGGACAATCGAGCGGATGCGCAAGCCTCAGTCAGGGCTGCCCACCCTCGCTCCCCGTGGCGGTTCGTAACTACGATGGTGTGGAGTTCCGTCTGACCAAGGCAGCTAGCAGTCACTGGGCAGGCATGTTCTCTTACACCTACAGCCGCTTTTCCGGCAACTACACTGGCCTGACCAACACCGATATTTCTGATGGTGGCGGCGGACGCAACGCTCCCAACAATAGCCGCGCGTTCGACGAACCGTTCTTCTACTACGGCGCAAACGGTAAGGTCAGCAACGGGCTGCTGCCGACGGACCGCCCAAACGTTTTCAAAGGCTATGCTTACTACGAACTGCCGTGGTGGCACAATAAGCTGACGACGAACGTTGGTATCTTCCAGTATGCATACCAGGGCTCGCCAGTCAGCAGCTTCGTGGACGTGGGTATCTCATTTGCTCCCGACTACGGAGCCTATAACGTGCCCAACGCGGAAGGGGGCGCCTTCCCGACCTACATTCTCCCGCGGGGCCAGTTCCTGCCTATTTCGCAGGACTCAACCGGCAACCTCACGATAGGCAACCCCTACTACCGACGCACACCCTGGTTCACACAGAGTGACCTGCAGTTCCAGCAAGGCTACAAGATCACTGAGAGTAAGGCCCTGACCTTCTCTGTGACTGTGCCCAATGCTCTGAACCAGCGTGCCGTGACGGCGTATGGGGAGAACGTTGACACTGACTATTACGACCAGTTTCTGACTCCGTCTTCTCCGGACTGCGGTGGCCCGTGCACTCTGCTCAACGGTCCGGCGTTCTATAAGGCGGCGATGTCAGGATACAACTACGTCTCGCTCTTGAAAAACATTGGAAACTTTGGTTCTGTTGGGTCCAACGGCCAAATGACGCTCAATAGTCTTTACGGCAAGCCGTTGTACCACCAGCTCAGCCGCAACATGTACATGGCAATCAAGTTCACCTTCTAATCAGGGTTGTAGCCGCTTTCTCTCGGAGCCGGGGTTTCCGGCTCCTTTTTTGCCTGGCAAGAAATCAGCCCCACGCCGGGGCGCGGGGCTTTGTCGTAAGAGCAACCTTCCAGACTACTTCCCGAAGATCACGGTGCTGGAGAAGTGGGAACTGGCTGCCATGTAGAACAGCAGCGGCACGGAGAGAAAGAAGTTCGTACGCGAGGCCAGAAATGCCTGGCGCGCCATGGTAGCTGCGTTGGCAGGCGGCGTGCCAGCCAGCGTGCCCCGGATGATCTTCTTGTTGTTAGGCCAAATGATGCCCCAGACATTGAACAGCATCACGATGCCCATGCCGCCACCGACGCCAATTGAAATGACGTGGATGTCGTCCCCGCCGACCGGAGTGTAGTGCACAAACAGCCAGCCTGCGGCGTACACCAGCACGGCAGTCATCACGCCGAGGATGATTCCGCTGGAAGGCATTTTCTTGATCACAAGAAAAAGAATGAACCAGACTGCAATCCAGAGCAACAGGAAGAATCCGATGGTGGCGCCCGCGCCACCCCCCTGGCGTTGTCCGTCAGGACCGACGTAGAACTGCGCCCAATACCAGAAGCCGATGAACACCGTGACCAGCGCGCTCCAGCGGAACCAGTTCAGAGCGGGCAAGGTCATGTTCTGAAAGATTTTTGCTTTCATGCCGGCGTCCACTTGCTTCATGAAGGGGACGTTGACCAGGTTGAAGAAATACAGAAGTCCGACCCAGGTGATGCCTGCGATGAAGTGGAACCAGCGCAGAATGAGCTGAGTGGCTTCCTTGCCGGTAATGGTGGGCATGACCGCTACTGCCACTTCAACGAAATGGTGCATTCGGATTTCCTCCGCTAACGTGTTCGCCAACTTGTTCGCAATCATTGGCCCACGAGTGGAGGCAAGTCTCCACTTTGCCGCGGTTGGTGTCAACTTGCGGGCGGATCGCCCGGATCGCCGTAAGTTCCTGTTGAAAAGCCGAGGAGATCGCCGTATGGTACTCACATCTGCTGGAAGGGCGCGGTCCCTGCGGAGTAGGATCGTCGCTCCAGCGGGGATGTCCCCCCTTGTTCCTGTGGCAGCGGGAAGGCTTCCGGGAACATGCTGTTGCTTTGAGCCGGCTCACGGGCGAAGTCCTGGGCGGGTCGTTGGCAGTTTACAACTCAAGGAGATCGGCTATGGATAGCAATAAGCCGGCGCAGAACATTCAGGATACCTTCCTCAACACGGCCCGCAAGGAGAGGCTCAGCATCACGATTTATCTGCTGAGCGGAGTAAAGTTAACGGGCCGCATCCGCTCTTTCGACAAGTACTCCGTGGTGCTGGAGGCGAACGGTCAGGAGCAACTCATCTTCAAGCACGCTATCTCCACCATAGTGATGGGACGGTTGGCGGCCACGCATGTCGCCCACGTGTCGCATCCCGACAAAGCGGTGGGCGCGGGATCGGGGGCAGGGCCGGTTTCGGCGCCAAGCCCCGCGGGGACCGGCACCGAGGGATAGGGACAAGAATAGGAATAAGGACAAGGCGTTTTCAGTTTGGGAAGTCCTCATACCAAGAAATCCCGCGGCACGGCGCGTCTGGGGAAACGTGTGCCTCTGGGTTCTGAGGTAGTGCGCCAGGAATCGGATCGTGAGCGCGCGTTTCTCGTCGGAATCGATGTCCGCACCCGCGGCCGCAGCGGCGCCAAGGGTACGGTGCCGGCGCAAGCGGCTGTGGCCCGCGAAGCGGCTGCGATGCAACCGGCAACGACCGGGGCAGCGCTTGGAGCTGCAGGCAAGTCCAACGGCAAGCCCAGAATTCCCGAGTTCGACGCGGACGAGTCCATCGCCGAACTTCGCACCCTGGCGGAAAGTGCCGGGGCCGAAGTGGTTGGCGAGATTCTGCAGCGGCGCGACCGTCCCGATCCCGCGACTTTGATTGGCAAGGGCAAGCTCGAGGAAATCGCGGGCGCGGCGGCTTCGGTGAATGCCGATGTCCTGCTTTTCGATCACGATCTCAGTCCCTCGCAGCAGCGCAATATTGAAAAAATAATTCAGCGGCGAGTGATCGACCGTACCCAGCTCATTCTCGACATTTTTGCGCGCCATGCGCGAACCCGGGAAGGCCAGTTGCAGGTGGAACTGGCGCAGTTGCAATACTTGATGCCGCGGCTGGCGGGTCATGGCGTGGAGATGTCGCAACTCGGCGGCGGCATCGGCACGCGCGGTCCCGGTGAAACGCAATTGGAGACCGACCGGCGGAAGATTGCGCGGCGCGTCCGGCACGTGGAACAGCAATTAGAGAATGTCCGGCGCACTCGCCGGCAGCAGCGCCAGCGGCGCGAGTCGGCGCCGGTTGCGACCGTTGCGCTGGTCGGCTACACCAATGCTGGAAAGTCGACGCTGTTCAACGCCCTGACGCAGGCCAAGGTGCTGGAATCGCCGCGCATGTTCGCCACCCTGGATCCGACCATTCGCGGGGTGCAACTGCCTTCGAAACGCAAAGTGCTGATGTCGGACACTGTGGGATTCATTCGCAACCTGCCGCATACGCTGGTGTCGGCGTTCCGCGCCACCCTCGAGGAAGTGCAGCGAGCGTCGCTGATCGTTCATGTATCCGACGCCAGCAGCCGGCTCTCCGCCGAGCAGGACGCCCAGGTTGAGATTGTCCTGAAAGAACTGGAGGCGGAACGGAAGCCGCGCCTGCGGGTGATGAACAAGATCGATCTGCTGGATGAGGAAGTGGCGCAGTCGTTGCAGGCGGATGCCCTCCGCGAGGATTCGAAAACAGTCTACGTTTCCGCGGTGCAGGGCACTGGCTTGGATCAGCTGTTGGTTCGCATTGACGCCATGATCGAGGAAGATCCCGTAAGCCGTGTACGTCTGCGCGTCCCGCAAAAAGAGGGGAAGGTGCTGGCGATGCTGGAAGATAAGTCGCGGATTTATTCACGGAAGTATAGGGATGGGGCGGTGGAGTTGGAGGTGGAAGCGCCGGCGTCAGTGGTAAGGAGAGTACGGGAATTCATCGCGTAGCATCCACCGCTGGTACAAATAGAACGCGACTTAGCGACGCGGTTCAACCGCACTAACGAGGGTGATGGGACTGAGGTGATGGGACAAGAGAGGTGATCAGGTCGGCATCCCCCCCCAGACAATTTAAATGGGCCGACAACCAAGAAGCGGTGACAGTCCTTGGCTAGCGGCCCATTCGATCCTGAATTGGATCGGAGGTGATAGATCAATGCTAATCCTCTTTTGGCCGAAGTCAAGGGCTATGTGCAGAAATTTGCAATGTGGCGTCGCAAAGGCCGGGGCAAGCGCCTAAACGCCTTATTTCCATAGGGCTGCGTAAGGCTGAATCGAGCCTCCAGGCCGCCGGGACGTGCTTTAGCGGAGCCTAACCGGTGGCTTAAAACGGCCCTCTTCGCGTTGACATAAACTGCCTCGGACGTTAGACTTAACAGTTTTCATAGCCCTCATTTTCCGGTCTACATCATCACCACATGGATGACACGCTCAAACAACTAGGCGAATTACTGCTCGGATCGGTGCCCACGGTGATTTTGCTGGCGCTGCTCTATGCGCTCTATACCACGATTGTCCACAAGCCGCTGCAGCGTGTGCTGGCCGAGCGGCGCAGCAAGACCGAGGGCGCGGTCGAAAAGTCCCGAGCCGACATTGCCGCGGCCGAGGCGCGCACCTCTGAATACGAACAGAAGTTGCGGGAGGCGCGGGCCACCGTATTCCGCGCGCAAGAAGCGCGGCGGCAGGCGGTGTTGCAGGCTCGAACCGACGCGCTGAACCAAGCGCGCAGCCGAGCGCAAGCTCAGGTGCAGGTTGCCAAAAAAGACATCGAGAACGACCGGGCCGCCGCAGAGAAAGGTTTGCCCGCCGACGCGGCGGCGCTGGCGCAGGCCATCGTGCGGCGCGTGCTGCAGCCGGCCGGAGCGGGGCGTTGATGTTTCCCAAGAAAATGTCCTTCACCGCGATGCCGTCGATCAGCCGAATCCTTCGTACATATTTCGTTGCCGGGATGATGGTGAGCTGCGTTAGCGTGGGGTCGTTCGGCGGGCAGGAACCACCCGCGCCTCCCGTGCAGAAGCAACCCGCGGCTCCCGAGCAGAAAGGGCGCTCCGGCGAGAATTCCGAGCAACGATCCTACGGCCCTGGCCGGCAATTGGCGCATGAGAGCAACGAAGCTGCCGGCGAGGGCAAAGACGAGATGGCCGAGTTCAAGGAATCGGCCTCGGTGCGAATGATTGGCCGGCTCACCGGATTGAATCTGCAGCAATCGTACTGGCTGAGCCTGGTGTTGAACTTTGTGGTGATTGCAGCCGTCATTGTCTGGGCTGCTCGGAAGTATTTGCCGGGAATGTTTCGTGACCGCAGCGCTGCGATTCAGAAGGCGATGCAGGAGGCCCAGAAAGCCAGCCAAGAAGCCCAGCGCAGGTTGGCTGAGATCGAGTCGCGCCTGATGAAACTGGATGCCGAAATTGGCGCGATGCGCAATGCCGCGGAGAAAGAGGCTGCGGTGGAGGAGGCGCGCATCAAGGCCGCCGCGGAAGAAGATGCTCGCAAGATTGTAGTTTCGGCAGAGCAGGAAATTGCTGCGGCGGCGAAGGCCGCTCGGCGGCAGTTGACTGCCTACGCGGCCGACCTTGCGGTTGCACTCGCCCGCAAGCAGATTCACGTCGATGCCGCTACCGATCAGGCTTTGGTGCGCAATTTTGCCGGTCAGCTCGGGGCAGCGAACGATCCCGGAGAGGAAAGGAACTAGATTGTGGCTTCCGTCGCCAGCACGTATGCGCGGGCTTTCGCGGACGTAGTTTTCAGCGCGCACCTGGACGCGAATCGAGCGGTAGCTGGATTGCGCGAGATCGCAAGGCTGCTGGCCGAGAGCGCAGATTTGAGGCGAGTCTGGGAAAATCCCGCGGTGCCGGCAGATCAGAAGCGCAGGTTGCTGGATGCGATTGTGCAGCGGGAAGGCATCGACAAGCCGGTGCGCAACCTGGTGGCCGTGTTGATCGATCACCGGCGGGTGCAGTTTCTGCCGAGAATCATCGAGCAACTGGAAAAGGAACTCGATGCGCGCATGGGATTTGCCGAGGCTCAAATCTCCAGCGCCCGCGAACTGTCCGAGGCCGAGAAGCGAGCGCTGGAAGTGGAGATTGAAAAAACCACGGGCAAGAAAGTTCGTGCGCGATATGTGTTGGACCCGTCGCTGCTGGGCGGGGCGATGGTCCGCGTGGGCAGTACGATTTACGACGGTTCGGTGAAGGGCCAACTGGAGAAGATTCGGGAGGCAATGAGCTCGTAGCTCTTAACTCCTGGCCTCTGGCTTTTGGCTTGGAGCCAGCCAACGCCAGCATTATGGACCTTCGATCGGCGGAGGCCTCCCTGGTTGCGCCGACTGGTGGTAAGAACAGTCGGGCGATGGGGGAGGACGACAGGCGGCAGATCGAGCGCAGAATGAAAGATTTAGGAAATGGGCTGTATCTAAGAGCTAAAGGCTAAGAGCTGATGCTATGGCACAAATCAAAGCAGACGAAATTACAAAACTGATCCGCGAGCAGATCGAGAACTACGATACTCAGATCTCGGTGGACGAGACCGGCACGGTCATCACCCTCGGCGACGGCATCGCGCGAGTCTACGGGCTCGATAAGGTGATGGCTGGCGAACTGTTGACCTTTCCCCACGGCGTGGCCGGCATCGCCATGAATTTGGAAGAAGATCAGGTGGGCGTGGTGCTGCTCGGCGAGTACACCGAGATCAAGGAAGGCGACGAGGTCAAGCGCACCGGGCGCATCATGAGCGTCCCGGTGGGCGATGCCATGATCGGCCGCGTGGTGAATTCGCTTGGCGAGCCCATCGATGATAAGGGACCGATTGCCAGCAATCAGTTCATCGCGCTGGAGCGCATTGCCCCAGGGGTGATCGACCGGCAACCGGTGCGCGAGCCGATGGCAACCGGGCTGAAGGCTATCGATAGCATGATTCCGGTGGGCCGCGGCCAGCGCGAATTGATCATTGGCGACCGGCAGACCGGTAAAACTGCAGTTGCGCTCGACACCATCATCAACAGCAAGGGCAACGACCTGATCTGCATCTACAACGCCATCGGGCAGAAGCGTTCCTCAATTGCTCAGGTGGTGAAGATTCTGGAAGACGCCGGAGCGATGGAGTACACCATCGTCGTGGCAGCCTCGGCGTCGGAGCCAGCTCCCATGCAATATATTTCGCCCTACGCGGCCTGTGCCATGGGCGAATACTTTCGCGACAGCAAGCGGCATGCGCTGGTCATCTATGACGATCTGTCGAAGCATGCGGCATCCTATCGCGAGATTTCGCTGCTGCTGCGGCGGCCTCCGGGACGCGAGGCGTATCCGGGAGACGTCTTTTATCTTCACTCGCGGCTGCTGGAGCGTTCGTCGAAACTGAGCGACAAGATGGGTGGAGGATCGCTGACTGCGCTGCCGATTATCGAAACCCAGGCGGGCGATGTTTCGGCCTACATCCCGACGAATGTTATTTCGATCACTGACGGACAAATTTATCTGGAAACGGATTTGTTCAACCAGGGGGTGCGACCGGCGGTCAACGTAGGTTTATCGGTGAGCCGCGTGGGCGGCAGCGCGCAGATCAAAGCCATGCGGCAGGTTGCCGGCACGCTGAAACTGGAACTGGCCCAGTATCGCGAACTGGCAGCCTTTGCGGCCTTCGGCAGCGATCTTGACAAGGCAACGCAGGCCCAGCTGAATCGCGGACAACGGCTGGTGGAACTGCTCAAGCAGAATCAATTTTCGCCGCTGCCATTCTCGAAACAAATTTTGATCATCATGGCGGGCACAGGCGGATTCCTCGACGACCTGCCGGTAGTGCAGGTGCGCGAGTTCGAGGCGGAACTTTACCGTTATGTGGATTCGACCCATCCCGGCCTGCTGCGCGCGATTATGGAAAAGAAGATTCTCGATGACGCGTTGAAAACCCAGTTACAGAACGTGATCAAAGAAGCGAAGCAGCAGTTTGTGGCCAGCAGGGAGGCAGTAGCGAAATAGGTTTTTGGCCCTCTGGCTCTGGTGGAAGCGTAGCACAGAGAGTTGGAAGGCAAGAGCTAAGAGCTAAAAGCGGTTTTCCATGGCAAACATTCTCGATATTCGGCGGCGGATTCGCAGCGTCATCAATACCCGGCAGATCACCAAGGCCATGAAGGTGGTCTCGGCGGCGAAATTGCGCCGCGCGCAGGAGCGCGCTCTGGCGGCGCGCCCCTACGCGCAGATGCTGACGAATGTGCTGAAGTCTTTGGTGGCGCGGGCCGAAATCTACGATGCGGAGACGGGGGAGCCCAAGCATCCGCTGCTGGCGCATCGCGAAGAAAAAAATATTCTGCTGATCATTGTGACTGGCGATAAAGGACTGGCGGGCGCGTTCAACGCGAACATTACGAAAGCGGCCGCGAGGTTTCTCGAGTCCAAGCACGGGAAGAATATCGACATCGAAGCTGTAGGCCGCAAGGGGCGCGACTTCTTGCGCCGCAGGTATCCGGCCGCCAGGGTGCAGACGCAGAGTCTCGCGGAACTTTCCGAGGCGAGCCAGGCCGAGCCAGAAGTGGTCGAACGCGCCGCCACGACTCAGATCACCGGCGAACATGTCGGGGTTCTGGGGAAGGTCGAGTTCGCGCAGGCCTCGGCTTTGGCGGAAAACGTGATTGAGCGGTATCGGCGTGAACAAATCGATGCGCTCTACGTTGTGTTCAACGAATTTAAGTCGGTGATTGCGCAGCGCTTGATTGTGGAGCAGGTTCTTCCCATCGAAAAGATCGGCCAGCAGACGGTGCGGCAGGTCGAAGAGATGTCGGAGGAAGACAAGAAGAAGGCCAAAGAAGCGGCGGTGAGGGCGGGCGTGGGCTTGCGCGGTCCGGACCGCCAAGTGGAAGAAACAGCATCGCGGTTTGGCACCGCGCCAGTGGATTACATTTACGAGCAGCCGCCGGAGGAATTATTTCGCGCGCTGTTGCCGAAGTATGTGAGCATCCAAATTTTCCGCGCGCTGCTGGAGTCGGTAGCCGCGGAACACGCTGCCCGCATGACGGCCATGGATTCGGCCACCAACAACGCGACCGACATGATCGATTCGCTGACCCTGGTCATGAACCGAGCGCGGCAGGCGAAGATTACGAAAGAGATTATCGAGATCGTCAGCGGCGCGGCGGCAATGTGAGAAGGGGCTCTTAGCTCTAAGGTCTCGGCTTTTAGCTTCTGGCTTCTTCAAATTCTTCCGACCGTCGTAACTTTGGTGTTCGCGTTAGATTTTGCGGCAACGGCTTAAGCAACGGCCATAAGCCAAAAGCTAAGAGCCAACAGTGAAGAGCTGAGGTGTTATGCCTGAAAACGTAGGACATGTCATTCAAATCGCGGGCCCGGCGGTGGACGTTCAGTTTCCCGAGGGGAAGCTGCCGCCGATCTATGAGGCCGTCAAAGTGGTGAGCGACGGATTTACTGTGCCCAACCCGATCAGCGTGATTCTCGAAGTGCAACAGCACCTGGGTGAGGGCCGCGTGCGCTGCATCGCCATGCAACCCACAGACGGCATGGTGCGCGGCATGAAGGCCATTGACCAGGACGGACCAATCTCGGTGCCGGTCGGCCGCGGGACGCTGGGGCGCGTGATGAACGTGATTGGTGAGCCTGTCGATCAGCTTGGCCCCATCGAATTCAAAAAGAGAATGCCGATTCACCGTCTCGCGCCGGCCTTCGACGAGCAGGCGACCAGCGCGGAAATGTTCGAGACCGGGGTGAAGGTGGTCGACCTCATCCAGCCGTTTTTGAAGGGCGGCAAGATCGGATTGTTCGGCGGCGCGGGGGTGGGCAAGACTGTCGTCATCATGGAATTGATCAACAACGTCGCTAAAAACCACGGCGGCTTTTCCGTTTTCGCGGGGGTCGGAGAACGCACGCGCGAAGGCAACGACCTGTGGCTAGAAATGACGGAGTCGGGCGTGATCAAGCCCGGAGATCCGGCGCACTCGAAGGCGGCGCTGATTTACGGCCAGATGACGGAGCCTCCCGGGGCGCGTCTGCGGGTGGCGCTGACCGGGCTGACGGTCGCGGAATATTTTCGCGACGCCGAGGGCGCCGACACGCTGCTGTTCATCGACAACATTTTTCGTTTTACGCAGGCCGGCTCGGAAGTTTCCGCGCTGCTGGGCCGCATGCCCAGCGCCGTAGGTTACCAGCCGAACCTGGCCACGGAAATGGGCGAACTGCAAGAGCGCATCACCTCGACCAAGAAGGGTTCGGTCACATCGGTGCAGGCGATTTATGTGCCGGCCGACGACTTGACCGATCCGGCGCCGGCGACCACATTCGCTCACCTCGATGCCACCACTGTGCTTTCGCGCGCGTTGACGGAGATTGGAATTTATCCCGCAGTTGATCCGCTGGCTTCGACCTCGCGCATTCTCGATCCGCGCATCGTCGGCCAGGAGCACTACGATGTGGCCCAATCGGTAAAGCGAACGCTGCAGACCTACAAAGATCTGCAGGACATCATTGCGATTCTTGGTATCGACGAATTGACCGAAGATCAGAAAGTTACCGTAGCCCGGGCGCGGAAGATTCAGCGCTTTCTGTCGCAGCCATTCCACGTGGCGGAACAGTTCACCGGCGCGGCGGGACGTTACGTGAAGGTTGCCGACACGGTGAAGGGCTTCAAGGCTATTGTGGAAGGCAAGTACGACGATATCCCCGAGCAGGCGTTCTATATGAAGGGGCCGATCGAGGAAGTGCTGGAAGCAGCGGAGAAAATGAAGGCGGCAGCGTAGCGATGTTGCTGGCAACGTCTTCGCCCGAGCTGAGAGAGACCTGGCCAGCTCCGTCTCTGCGAAATATTCTCTCTATGAAACGTTGGCGAAATGGCTGACACATTCAAACTCGAGATCGTGACGCCGGAAAAGAAAGTCGTCGACACGGCGGCCGAGGAAGTGCAGATTCCCGGGAAGAATGGATATCTTGGCGTGCTGCCGGGGCATGCGCCGCTGATCACCGAACTCGCGGTGGGCGAGATTACCTACTGCGAAAATTCTCAGGAGTTACGGCTGGCCGTCGCTTGGGGATTTGCCGAAGTGCTGCCGGACAAGGTTACGATTCTGGCGGAGTCGGCGGAGCGTCCGTCGGAGATTGACGTAGAACGCGCGCGCAAAGCCAAAGAGCGCGCCGAGCAACGGTTGGTCAGCAGCAACACTGAGGTTGATGTGGAGCGCGCCCTGGACGCGCTGCATCGTGCACAGTCCCGGCTGGATGTCGCGGCAAAAGGCAGGTAACGCGGTCTTAGTTAGCTTTTGCACCCAAGGCCAAGGTGCTGTCTCAAAACTGCGTTACTGCTTTTCGACTATTCTGGTAGGGCAAGTGACCGGAGAGAATCGGGGCGCAGTCCTTCTGCAAGGACTAGCCAGCCTCCATCTTCTAACTGCGCTCGAACCGCGATTATTTCCACAATCGGCGCGGAGGGCCATTTGGGCCAGGTCTGAACGGGTCCATAGGTGAAATTCGCCTGCTTTAGGTCGAACGATGCTCTCAGCTTGGAACCCATCAATAGCAACTTGCCATGGCATGCCGATTCGACAACGCCCATCGTGGAGAGACTGGTGCCGGAGCCGCCATAAAAAATTACTCCAATTTCGCGTCCACTACTTTTCCAACCACCAAAAATGCGCCAAACTTGATCGGTAGGAATCGTGGCACCCGTGTAATCTGGCATTATCCAGGACTCTATCACCGGCCCGCTAGAAGCGCCCATATCCCAAACCATCTTGTTCCCGGGCAACGCAAGACTGGGACACGACCCAACCTGAACCACCCTGAACAGCAGCTCTAGACTCGCTCGGGGTGTCCTGGGCTAAACTCTCCGCCATGTTTTCGGGCAGGGCAGCGCGATCTTCTTTTCCCGCGCTTTTATTCGCGGCGATCTTGCCCCTCTCCATGCGCGCACCGCCGATAATCAGCACGCCACAGAGGTTCCCATCGTCATCGAACTCTTTACTTCCTAAGGCTGCTCCAGTTGTCCTCCCGCCGCCGTCTTCGTTCGGAAGTTGGATACGTACCAGCCGATCCAAGGCGCGGAACTCATCGTCCTCAGCGAGCCCCTGAGGGCCTCGCAGCTTGCTTTGAAAACCATCTATGAGACCAGTTGTAGCCTTGAACTCCTTCAGGAAGAAATCTCACGGCGTCCGAGACGTTGCTCCATCTATCGAAGCGTAATAGCCCTTGCGCGCAAAGATCTTCAGTGGATGCCCATCCTTCTGAGCATGAATCTCGATCGTGCGATAGCGACCGTCGCGCGCAAACTGTGCTGGCTGGTACGACACCATGTAACGGCCGCGAATCACCTGCTGCACATCGGCCAAACTTCCTGTGAGCCGGCGAACCGACCCTGGCACAAACGCCACGCCACCCGTGAGTTCGGAAACGGTCCGCAGGGCATGATCACCCAGCAGTGCGTCCTCTCCTTCGTCGAGGAGATCTCTGGTGCTGATCGTGTACACCGCGACTTGTCCCACGAGCGCGCTGCTGATCGCTTCCTTCAAAGTGACACTGCTCGAATTATCTTCACCATCGCTAATCACCACCAGAACCCGCGCCACCGGCTGGGGCTCAGGACGATTTCCCAGTTTCTCGGCCGCGAATTTCATCGCATCCCACAGCGCCGTCCCCCCGCCCGGCGCTAGCTGGCCGATGGCGCGTCCGGTGACCGCCAGATCGGAGGTGAAGTCCTGCACTAGCAGCACAGAATTGTTCACTCCGACTACGAAAGCCAGATCACTTGCTCCCGTAACCACCGTGTGCAGGAACTTTTCCGCCGCCTGCTGCTCGAATGAGAATCGCCCTGTCACCGAGTCGCTGGTATCAATCACCAGTCCCAGCCGCAATGGCAGCTGCGACTCGTTGCGAAACGAGCGGAGTGCCGCCGGAGATCTATTGTTGTCGCGCACTTTCACTTCCGAAGCCTGCAGATTGGTCACCGATTTTCCGTGATCGGTCGCAGCGAAGAAAAACGCCACTTCGTCCACCGCCACGCGAAATACCGAACCAGCAGGCTTGACGCTTTTTGCCTTCGCCATCGCGCTTGCCCCAAGATCCGCAAGTGGTTGGTTAACCCTGCAGCTCGTGCAAACAGGTTCTGGCGGGGCTTCCGCTTCCGCAATCTCGTTCTTTTCCTTGATATGTGCCAGAATGCCCTGCGCTTGTCCCATCGCCTGTTCCCGCGTCGGCTCGGCTGGCTGGTTGAGCGTGAACTTCACAGGCTCTGCGGGATGCAATTTCGCCTCTGCGAGCCTGGCCTTCTCAGTCTTTAGATCCTCGAGCATTTGGCGGTACTGCGCCGCCGAAGCGGACTTCGGATCCTCCTGCAATAATGTTTCCAGTTCCTGCTGCGCGTCGTCGAGATGCCCTTGCGCCTCCAGCGCGCCGGCCGCAAAAAAGTGTACTGCCGTAGCAGTCTGGTGCTTCCGCGCGTGCACCTCCCGTGTGGTTGCCAGCACCGCCGAATAATCCCGGTTTATATATTCTCCATACGCCAGCGCCAATTGCAGCTGCAGATCCAGCGGAGCGATCGAGGAAGCTTTTCGGAACGTTTCTTCGGCAGCGGCATAGTCCTTCAGCGCGAGGTGCGCGCACCCCAGGTTCAAGAATGAGTTTGGCAAGTGATCGTCGAGCGCAACCGCTCGCGCAAACTCGTCCCGCGCCTGCTCGTTCTGATTCAGATTCAGGTACGCGGTTCCCAGCGCGTTATGCGCGGCTACGTAGCTCGGGTAGATCTGGGCTGCTATTTTCAGATGCTCGATCGCACTCTGCGCATCCTTCTTCATCAGGAATTGATAGCCTTTGTCGTATTCCCGCCGCGCCTTTCCCGGCGCCTTTAAATCGAGTCTGGAAATCGAATCGCTTCGGCCCTGGAGAGGCGTGTTATCCGGGTTCTGACTATTAATCGTGAATAGGTTGAAATTCATTTCAGCCGTCTGGAGCGGACCCACATCCATTGAGCTATTGAGTCTATCGCCGCTCATCGGCAAGCTGAGCACTTGTCCTGCGGCAGGATAGGAAATTAGACTCAGAATGATGGTGCTCAGAGCGATTGGATGACGCACGGCCAGAACCTCAAAAGACGAACAGTCTAAATCTGCGAAAGTATAGTTCCGCAAGCGCCGCCAGGCAAGCGGGTAAAAGCGGGGTGGGTAAAAGCGGGGGCAGTGCCTCAGCTGACCTCCAGAACTGTTCAGAGTTGGCGTCATTCCGACCGGAGCGCCTTTCAGGCGGAGAAGAGATCTCTCCCACCAACGAAATCAGAGGAAAGGAGATCCCTCAGCCGGCTGAACGGCGCCGGCTCTCGGGATGACCCTCGAGGAGCAATATCGAAAATTCAAGTGACCAACTACCAAGCGCCCACCAAGCGTCCCGTAAACTGGTACAGCCGGTCTTCTCCTTATACAATTGGGCGTTAGTGGAGGCGATACCTTGAAGTTTCGTTTCTTTTGCTGCTCTTTTTTTATTCTCTGCACCACGTTGTCGGCGCAGCAAGCCCAGCCGGCGCCGCCTCAAGCCCAGCCAAGGCCGCCCTGGCTGGACACTCCTGAAGTGCACTCCGACAATAGCGTGACCTTTCGCTTTCTCGCGCCCAATGCGGAGGAAGTGAAACTCGCGCGGGAAGGTGCCGAGCAGGTCGCCATGCAGAAAGACGACAAGGGCGTATGGACCGTGAACACGGCGCCCCTGCCTCCGGACTATTACGGATACTCCATTATTGTCGACGGAATGCGCTCGCTCGATCCTTTCAACCCCCTGCTGAAACTGAACTTGCTCTCTACCGAGAATATGGTTCATGTTCAGGGTCCGCCGTCTCTGCCCTGGGAGACCAATGACGTGCCGCGCGGGGAAATCCATCATCACTTCTATGTCTCCAGCGTGGCCGCCGATCAGCGGGACTTCTACGTGTATACGCCGCCAGGCTACGACCCTACTGCGAAGAAGACGTATCCCGTGCTGTATCTGCTGCATGGATACAGCGACGACGCCAGCGGATGGACGGCGGTCGGACGCGCCAATGTGATTCTCGACAACCTGATTGCGCAGGGCAAAGCCAAACCGATGATCGTCGTCATGCCGCTCGGCTACGGCACCATGGAAATCATTACCCTGGGATGGGGAGCGTGGAGCCATACTGACGTGCGTGACAAGAACTTTTCCCGGTTCCGCGAAGCGCTGCTCACCGAGGTCATGCCGAAAGTTGAGAGCGAATACCGGGTCGCAAAGAGCCGCGATTCGCGCGCGATTGCCGGGCTTTCGATGGGCGGGGCAGAATCATTGCTGACCGGGCTGAACAATCTCGACAAGTTTGCCTGGATTGGCGCGTTCAGTTCGGGCGGCATGCCCGACGAGTTTGAAAAAGATTTTCCCGGGCTCGACGCGAAGGCCAGCCAGCAGATTCGTTTGCTGTGGATTGCGTGTGGCACCGAGGACCGGCTCCTCACCGTGAATCGCAATCTGCGGGAATGGTTGAAGACGAAGGCAGTGCCGCACACCGATATCGAGACGCCCGGAATGCATACCTGGCTGGTGTGGCGGCGGAATCTGGCGGAGTTCGCGCCATTGTTGTTTCGCTAGAAGGAACTCAACCTCACGACGGAGTCCCGATGCGCTCAGGGTGCTGGGGGGTGCGTCAGAGATTCTTCGACTCGCTCAGGATGACAGAGCTGCAAGATTTTGATCGCTACTCCACGTTGACGTGGTCGCGACTGTCCGCCGGCACGTAGTTCACAGCGGCCGTGCGCTCCAGTTTGTCCCAGGCGAACCTGCGGCCTTCCAGTGCGCGCTTCAGTGTCTTGAAGAGCACGAGGGAAAATAACTGGCGGTAGGCGAAGCGCTGCAGCCAGACTTGGCTCAAAAGCCAGGCGTCTTCCTTGTCATCGGGGCCGCGACGTTCGAGCGCGAAGGCAATCGCCGATGCGACGAAATCAATCACCAGGAACGCAAAGAAGAACGCGACTAACTTATGGAAGCTGCTGGGATCGGTGGAGTCGGGATGAAAATGTTTCTGGACGTAATACCAGATCGTGCCCAGAGCGAACATGATGTCGATGAGCGGCGATACCAGCGGCAGCAGAATCTGGAAGATTACAATGTTGGGCAGCGCCACCCAACCCAAGGCGCCTTTGCGACCGAACACTCCGCGATGTTTATAAACGGACTGCAGGATGCCAAAGGACCAGCGGAAACGCTGGCGCATCAAGCCGTTCGCGTTGGTCGGAGCTTCGGTATAAGCCAGTGCCATGTCTTCATATTCGACGCGATAGCCGCGGCGTAGCAACGCCATGGTGAGATCGGCGTCTTCGGCGACGGTGTCGATGTGATAGCCACCAGCCTCGCGCACGGCAGCGACCCGCCAAGCGCCGATTGCGCCGGGTACGACGCTGACCGCGCCCAGAACGTCGAGAGCCCGCCGCTCGAAGTTTTGGCTGGTGATGTATTCGAGAGCCTGCCAGCGCGTCCAGAGATTGACGCGGTTGCCAACCTTGGCATTGCCCGCAATGGCGCCGACTTTGGGGTTGATGAAGTGCGGGACCAGGCGGGCGATGGCATCCGGAGCGATGATGGTGTCGGCGTCGATGCCCACGAACAGTTCTGCGTCGCCAATGTGTTCGATGCCGTAGTTGAGCGCCTCGGCCTTGCCCGAGTTTAGCTTGGTGAGGATCAGAACTCTTCCGCTGGCGGCTTCGCGGGCGAAGGCCTTGCGGGCGACTTCGAGCGTGCGGTCTTTGGAGCCATCGTCAATCACAATGACGCGCAGATTTGGATAGTGGGAGTTGAGCGCCGCCCGCACCGTTCGCTCAATGACTTTTTCTTCGTTATAGGCCGGAATCAGCACCGCGACTTTCGGCTTGTAGGACGCAACTTCCGCTGGCTTTCCGAAGATCTTCTCATGCACGCGGTCGTAAACTGCCGCCGTGCCTATAAAAATGAGGCGCCCAGTCATCAGCAGGTCGCCGATCAGAAAAATCCAGGTGATGATGACGATTGCCGCATCGAAGAGCCAGAAGCCGAAGCGGTCGAGTCGCGCCGCCCAAAGCTCTTCGGCAGGCAAGGGAGCCATCACGTCCGCCCGGGTTTTGCCCAGCAGTTCGTAAACTGGGGCAACCTCATACCCCCGTGCCCGGATGCCATCGATGATTATAGGCAGGGCCCGAACGGTTTCGGAGCGATCCCCGCCGCCATCGTGCAGCAGCACGATGTTGCCGCAACGCAGGTCGTCCGGGCCACAGGGCGGAAGATGCTTCAGCACGTAGCCGGCAATCTCCTCGGCGGTGCGCCGCCGTGGCTTGTCGGCCCAGTCATTGGGATCGATCCGATTGCCGACCGTGATATAACCCATTTCCTGCGGAACCTCGAGCGGACGCACCTGGTCAGCGGTGTCGGGCTCCTCATCGATGGCATAGGGCGGGCGCATTAGGGTGACGCGGATTCCCACCAGGCTGGCAAATAGGCGCTCCGTGAGATTCAACTCCACTTTCATATAGGCGGTGGAGATGCTGCTGACGTCGGGATGGGTGAAGGTGTGGTTGCCGATGGTGTTGCCTTCCTGATAAACCCGTTTCGCGATGCTGGAGAATTTGTCGGTTTGAATGCCGATCAGGAAAAAAGTTGCCGTAGCGTGCTTTTGTTTGAGCACATCGAGAATCTTCGGCGTCCAGTCGGGGTCAGGCCCGTCATCAAAGGTCAGCGCAACTTTGTTCGGACTGTAGCCATAGCGTCCAACCCGGTAGGGCTCGGGCAGATGCTGGAAGACCTCGTCAGTAATGAGGTTGCTATCCGGGTCGATGGTCAGATCACGAGTTCCATGCGCTGGCTTCTCTTCGATGCGCAGAATTTCACCGCGCCCCTCCATGTCCACATCAAAGCCGGGCGGCACGTCCTTCACTTTGTCGCTCGCCCCGGCATCGCCGGGCATGTCCCAGATCTTCCACAACGAGCGGTCCTCGAAGCCAAGCCGCCAAAGTGCGAACGTTTGAATGCCAAGTGTCTGCGCCGACCGCATGTGATTGAGTGCCGTCACCGCGTCGAGAAACCAGATGTCGTGGCGAAAACTGTGTTCATCAAGGTAGCTGAAGTGGGGATTCATCGCGTCATCGTCAAAGTTGACGTCTTCGTCGGAATCCCGCGCCGCCAGCCACGCCTCCTGAACGCTCACCGTGCCGTCGTGGACCTCTGGAGGAAGAATTTGGTTCTTCGGTTTCAGCACCCAGTCGTAGCCATAGTTGGCGATGGCGCAAATGATTTTTTCTTGCGGGATGACGCTCCTGGCGAATTTCAAGTTCTGAACAAACCAATCCTGCGATGCTACCGGCCCTGACGCGGCGCCGGGATAATGCTCGTCGTAGTTCATGAGGACGACGCCGTCGGCTGCAGCCGCGATGGCCCGATAATCGTATTCGTTGCTGTGAGGCGGCACCGCGACATACAGCTTCATCCCGCGAGCGTGCAAATCTCCTGACAATTCCTGAAGAAGGGCGACATAGCCGGGCTGGCCTTTTGGATCGAAGGACTCAAAGTCGACGATCAGGCCCCGGTAGCGTCCGGAGGCAAGAAATTGTGCGGTTTGGCGGCGAAAAAGCGCGCGGGCACTGGGGTTGTTCAGGAAACCGACGATGTTCCCCAGCCAGTCCTTGCCATCGGAATTGTTCACCATGGGGAAGACTTCCATCGCCGGGTTTTCGGTCTTCAAAAACGGCATGACGCGATCGTCGACCGGAAGGACGGTACCGCCCTGCACGACGTCAAAATATTTATTGGTCTGGTCGTCGACGCCTTGGAGTCGGCCATCGGGGGTGAGCACATGCAGCCAGTCGGGATAAAGAATGTCGATCTGGTGGGCGTAAGAGCGCAGCGACGAAAAACTGGCTGCGTCCCAAGGCACATAGAAAGCCGCGCGAATCCCTTCTTCTTGATTCAACTTGACTTGCGAAGCCGCCAGTTTGGACTTGCGATGAGAGCGGGCAACCAGCTTCTTTTGCCGGTCACGGGCTTTTTCCCTTTCGCTCTCCTTCAGGGCTTTGAAGGCGCGCTTCTGCGGAGAAAAAAGCAGCTCGGGCAGAGGCTCATCGCGCAGCGCCGTGTAAACGAAGAAAATGATCAATATGGAAACGACAACGGCGGTAACGTCGACCAGGCGCCGCAGGCGTTTCCAGCGGGCGCGTCGCGGATCATAAAAGACTGGCTCAGCCATGGGAAGCGATGTTTCATCGTATGCCGCGGACGGCACACGGTCAATTCTAGACGAGACAGGGTGAGGTTAGCCGCTCCGGGTCATAAGATGCATTTTCCCGGCTCGGAGGCTACCGCAAACGCGTATGATGCGCAGCGTGCTGGAGCTGGGGCGGAGATCGTGGCGGGAACTCGTGCGGAAGAAGGGTTGGTTTTTTCTTACAGCAAGCCTGGCGGGACTCGGGTTGCGTCTTTTGCTGGTCGTATATCTTCCCGCGGTCGTGGACGATTCCCGCTTTTACGCCGACATCGCCACCAACTGGCTGCAGCACGGCGTCTATGGCATCACCAACTCCGGCGTTATCAGTCCCACGCTCTCCCGCTTGCCCGGATATCCCGCATTTCTGGCGACGGTGTTCGCAGTATTTGGAGTCGGCAACTTTCGGGCAGTCCTGCTACTGCAGGTATTGTTCGATCTGGCAACCTGCTTTCTGATTGCCGATCTCGCTCGGCGCCTTTTTTGCGAGCGAGCCGCGCAGGCAGCGTTCCTTTTGGCAGCTCTGTGCCCATTTCTCGCCAACTATGCCGCAGCCGCCCTGACCGAGACGCTGGAGACTTTCTTCACCGCGCTCGCCGTTGACTTGGCTCTCCGCGGGCTGGACGTGGGAGAAACGGAACCGCCGCCGGTTTCCCGAGGGCGCGCTTTCCCAGGCATTCTCTGGATCGGGTGTGGTCTCTCGATCGGCGGAGCCATCCTGCTGCGGCCTGACGGAGGCATACTACTCGCAGCTAGCGGCGGATATCTGCTGTGGCTGCTGGCGCGCGCCTTGCGCCAGGAACCAAGCGGAGCGCGCCTTGCCCCGCGCTTCAATCCGCGCCTCGATCCGCTCTTTCAACCGAGGATGCTCATTTATGCGGGCTTGCTGATCGCACTTGGGGCAATCGCTCCCCTGATCCCGTGGACTGTAAGAAATCTGCACACCATGCACCGCTTCCAGCCGCTGGCCCCGCGCTACGCCACCGACGCCGACGACGTAGCCATGAACGGCTTCAATCGCTGGGTCAAAACCTGGATCGCAGATTACGTTTCGGTACAGGAAATTTACTGGAGCGTCCCCGGAGCCGAGGTTGACATAACGAAGTTGCCGCTTCGCGCCTTCGATTCCTCCGAGCAGCGGGAAGTAACCAGCGCAATCCTCAGCGATTACAATCGCGACCACGACATGACCTCGGAACTCGATGTCCGCTTCGCCGCCCTGGCAGCGGACCGCGTTCATGCGTCGCCGTTCCGATATTACGTCTGGCTGCCGGCAATGCGGATCGCAGATATGTGGCTGCGTCCGCGTACCGAACTGTTCCCCTCGGACCCCCGCTGGTGGGAGTTCAACGACGATCACCGCTGGCTCGCCGTCAGCCTCGGGTTTGGCCTGGTGAATCTGGTGTACGTCGTCATGGCCATTGCCGGATGGTTCCGCGCCCGCGAATTTTTCGGCATCGGCCTATTCGTTTTATTTCTACTGCTGCGCTCCGCATTTCTCGGAAGCCTGGAAAATCCCGAACCCCGCTACACGCTGGAATGCTATCCCGCCGTTATAGTTCTTGCCTCCGCCCTCTTCCAGCGCCGTGCATAAACATCCAAATTTCGAAGCCTTGTACGTGATCTCGTGTATTCAAACGTTTCACCCGAGACACAAATTTTACAGTTTCAACTTGAATATTTCGATGTCTACGTAGCACAATACCGCCCCATCAGTTCCCCAGGGTCTCCTTTTCGATCTCAGCTTCCTGGGCAAGACGTACTCAGAATACGACGCCCATTTGGGCGAAGGGAGCTTTCTATGCGTCCTAGCTCACGCGCAGTTGCTTTTCTGGCTGTTTCCGCCCTAGCTCTTAGCGTTCTTGTGGTTGCTCAGACGGCAACAACGTCTCTCCGCGGCACGGTTACGGATCCGAAAGGCGCGGTGCTGCAGGGTGCCGGCGTGACGCTCAGCAACTCAGCGACTGGATTCTTGCGGACTACGAAATCCGGGAATGACGGCGTCTATCAATTCCTCGAAATTCCGCCCGCGACGTACATGTTGGCGGTGACTGCCGCAGGATTCGCCACTGTGCGGGAGGATAAGGTCACTCTGCAGGTGAGCCAGCCTGCGACTTTGGACATCGCCATGCAGGTAATGGGATCGACCGAGGTTGTCGAGGTGACGAGCGCCGCTCCACTGGTGAACACGACCGACGCCAGCCAGGGTAACGTGTTCAATAGCATCCAGCTCACGAATCTTCCCTCCGAGGGCCGTGACCCCGTTAGCATTCTGAGTCTTCAAGCCGGCGTTACATATCTTGGGAGCAATACGAACCAGGACAATAGCAAGCCGAATCAGACCGAAGACAGCCGCGGCGGATCGGTGGCGGGTGCCCGCAGCGACCAGACGAACGTAACCGTAGACGGCCTGGACAACAACGACCAGTTGCAAGGTCTAGCGTTTCAAGGCGCCCTCCGAGTCCCGCTGGACTCGATTCAGGAATTTCGTGTCACCACCACCAATTCGAACGCCGATTCTGGCCGCTCGTCTGGCGCGCAGGTTAACATGGTGACCAAAAGTGGCACCAACAGCTTCCACGGCACGCTTTACGAGTACAACCGTTCCAAGATTGGTCAGGCCAACGACTGGTTCAACGAACAGGCCGAAGTTCAGGCTGGGTTGCCTAACAAACCTGGCGTGTTGCATCGCAATACCTTTGGCGCCTGGGTCGGCGGCCCGATCAAGAAGGATAGATTCTTCTTCTTCGGAGGTTATGAAGGGCAACGGACCAACGAAGCGATCCAGACGACCCACGTTGTTCCCAGCGCGAATCTGCGGTTGGGCATCCTGCAGTACCCATGTGGTTCGGACCCGCTCTGCGTGCCCACCGCCCCGGGGACTAATCCTAACTACAGCGTCGACTCGAATGGCATCGCGACCCTGACGTCGGCCGGTTTGTCCAATATCGATCAGAATTGCGCATCCGCCACCCCAGCGACCTGCAATTGGCAGGCTGCCGGTTTTCCGTACAACGGCGGTGCTGACCCCTATGTCGCCAACGTGAACGGGTCCAACGCCAGCGCGATTTTTACGAAGTACCCCATGCCTAACACCGATTCTGTGGGGGATGGTCTCGACTACCGCGGCTTTACGTTCGCGGCGCCCAACCCCACAAAACATGATACGTACATCCTTAAGCTGGACTACAAATTGACCCAGAGCGGCAACCATAGTTTGTTCGTGAAAGGCCACCTGCAGAACTGGCGTAGCAGCGACGCCCCTGAGTTCCCGGGGTTGCCGCCCAATGATTTCCTGACCAACAACAACAAGGGACTTTTTGTCGGTTACACCGCCCTGTTCAGCGGCAACCTCATCAACAACCTGCGGTACGGTCTGATTCGACAGGGCCTGGGTGACAGTGGCCTCGGTATTTCCGACTACAACTACTTCCGCGGCATGGCCAACTTCCAGGGTGCCGGCTTTACTTCTTCCGAGTTGACGAACGTACCCGTCCACAACATCGTGGATGACGTCAGCTGGACCAAGGGCAGGCATACGATTCAGTTCGGCGGGAATCTGCGGATTATCACCGACAACCGTACTGGAAACGGCTCGAACTACTCCTACGCGTTTACCAACGTTTACTGGCTGGATCACTCCGCCATCGCGAACACGGGCACCAGTCTCGATCCAGCTACCGGGGGATATCCATCCGTCGATCCTTCCTGGGGTGTTAACTATGACTTCGCCACAGCTGCAGTGACAGGCATCCTCACGGAAACCAACAAGGTCTATAACCAGGACAAGACTGGACATTTCTTTAACTCGGGCCAGCTCATCACCCGTAATTTCAAAGCCCACGAAACCGAGTTCTATCTGCAGGACAGCTGGCGTGCGACGCCGAACTTGGTGCTCACCGGAGGCGTGCGCTACTCGCTCCTGCAACCCCCTTATGAAGCGAATGGAAACCAAGTGGCACCGAGTATCAGCCTGAATAGCTGGTTCAAAGAACGTGGTCAGGCCATGCGTCAGGGCAACACTCTCTATTCGCAGAGCCCCGGAGGGCTTGTGCAAATGTCGCTTGGCGGGCAGGCTAACGGAAAACAGCCGTACTGGGCCTGGGATTACAAAGACATCGCTCCGCGCCTTGCATTTGCCTACTCGCCGCACGCCGACGGGGGATTCATACACAAACTGTTCGGTAACGCGGGAAAGAGTTCGATCCGCGGCGGCTATGGGATTTATTACGACCACTTTGGCGAGGGTATCGTCAACAGTTTCGACCGCAACGGGTCCTTTGGTCTGACCACGGCGCTCGACAATCCCGCTGGTACCCAGGATGTAGACTGCACGCCGCGTCTCACCAGTCTTTACACTCTGCCTTCAGCGACCGCTACTTACTGCGGCCAGCAGGTCGTTGGCCCGCCGCCCGCCCCCCTTCCGGGTTTAGTCACTCCACCAACCCTGAACAATCCTGGGTCTTTTGCCATCTACTGGGGGCTGGACGACAAGCTGAAAACTCCCTATTCCCACGTATTCGACCTATCTATTACCCGAGACCTGGGCAAGAACTACGTCTTCGAGGTGTCATATATCGGCCGACTTGCTCATCACTTGCTGCAAGAAGAAGACCTGGCCATGCCTCTGGACATCGTGGATCCGGCATCCAAGATGGACTATTTCAAAGCCGCAACGATGCTGACGAAAGCTAAAAACGCCGGCACCGACATCAGTCAGGTGGCTCCAATCCCGTTCTGGGAACACCTCTTCTCGGGCGCCGCGGGGCACCTTGGTTTCGGTCTCCCCGGAGGAACAGCGAGTAGCAATAACTCTGGCTGTGCCCCGGGTGTTAACTTCAACAGCGCGAACTATACAGCCACTCAGGCAATGTACGACATGTTCTCCTGCTATGCGGGTAACGAGACCACGGCACTATTTATTGCCGATCTCAACTGCACGCCTGCATGCTCGCAGTTGCCCGGACAATCTGCTCCCCAGCCCTTCAATTTCTGGGACGACCAGTTCTCCTCCCTCTACGCGTGGCGCAGCATCGGTAACAGCGCCTATAACGGGTTGCAACTTACCCTTCGTCACGCCATGACCTCTGGCCTGCAGTTTGACTTCAACTACACCTTCTCCAAGTCCTTTGACATTGGTTCCAATGCCGAGCGCATCAACGAATTTGAAGGGGGCGGATTCTTTAGCCAAGTCATTAATTCCTGGTCTCCTGGCCAATTGCGATCGGTCTCGGACTTCGATATGAAGCACCAGATCAACTCCAATTGGGTCTATGAGCTTCCGTTCGGCAAGGGACGCCACTTCGGTAGCACGATGAATAAGTTCGAACAGGCCGTCTTCGGAGGATGGGGCCTCTCCGGCATCATCCATTGGACGAGCGGACTGCCGTTCACGATGGGGTCAGGAGCCGGGTGGTCCACCAACTGGCAGTTGCAGGGTTCCGCAGTGCAGACCGGGCCAACTGGCAAAATCGGCGTCTTCAGGGATTCTTCGGGGAATCCAAACATGTTCCAAAATACGACCCAGGCACTGGGGGCGTTTCGCTTCCCGTATCCCGGAGAGTCGGGAGAGCGTAACAATCTGCGCGGGCCGGGTTATTTCGAACTGGACGACGGCCTGTATAAAACCTGGAAGGTCACTGAACAGCAAACCCTCAAATTCGCCTGGGAAGCGTTCAACGTGACCAACACGCCGCGCTTCGATGCAGCCCAGGCTGCATTCAACTTCAACCTCACGAGCGGAATCTTCGGCGCTTATACCAATACGCTGAGCGTTCCGCGCGTGATGCAATTCTCGATGCGTTACGAGTTCTGAAGCGTAGCCGCAGTCCGGTTTTTCAGGGGCGGAGAAATCCGCCCCTTTTGTTTCGTAGATCTGTGACGCAGTGGTTCAGCTGATGGCCGCAGAAGCTACCCCAGCGGCGAATCGCTCATACGGAATCGCGTGCGGACGTGTTCGGAAATCAATTCGATTGCGGGACGGTTCTGCACCGGGTCGACTTGCGCCAGGTATTTCATGGCTTCGACCAGCAGACGTTGCCCGTCCACGTAACGAGGATCGGAAGAGCGCTCCCGGCGCTTGTTGCCGAGCTTAGGAGGGACAGTAATCGTGAAAACCTTAGCCATGAATGAACCCAACTGAAGGTGAGGGTCAGTATAGCTCCCGCAGTGCAAATCTCGGCACACCTTCTTGTTCTTTAAATTCAACGACTTAACCCTTAGGTGAAATCGTTTGCGTCTTGCCCGTGGTCTTTAGCTTGAAAACCTCGTCAGGAATCTTCTTTTCGTTTAGCTGAATCGATGAATATTTAGTGAGGCGGTAATCCCCCTGCGGGGAAAAGAATTGCTGCTGCGCCGAAATACCTTTGTCGAGATCAATCCAAAGAAGAATTTTGTTGTAAGTATTCTTCACCTTGTCGGACTTGGGAATGAGTTGCAGCTCCGCCGTGGCCACGCCATTGACCGTCTGCGGGCCCACATAGGTCACATCGAAGGCCTTAACCAGATCCTGTCCGCTGCCTCCGAAGCCCAGGACCACGTAGCTTTCGAGATCGACGCGATTCTTGCCGAGGTCGTAGACGGTCACCTGGTCTGGCTTGGGTTGATACACAGAGATTTTGCCGTTACTGTAGAGCACATATTTCGGCTCCTGCTTCAGCTTGGTTGGGTCGCTTCCGGCCGTCTTGACGTCGGCCATCATCTCAAGGTCTTTCCCGTTGCGGCGGAAATAGATCTTGCCGGTTTGAATCTCGTCGACTTCATCGATCACTTTTTCGTAACTGTCCCACTCAAAGTCGGCCTGCGTATTGCGAAAGCTGGCGGCGGCGGTGTCCATTTTCTTCAGGACCGCATCCAGGCTCCCGACGTCGGCAGGCTTTCCCTGCGGCCGGGCTGCGAATGCGAATAGGTTCCATGTCAGGGCGACGGCAACGATGAGCGAGAAAGGTGTCATTTCAATCTTAAACTTCGAGCCGCCGCTTTATCCACGTTAGTCCCGCTTGGCCAAGACCTTGTAACTCTGAACCTTGCCTTTGCCGTCGGAAACAGGCTCGTAACTCACAATCGAGACCGCCCCCGAGATAGGTTCGATGATGCGCAGCAACTGATCGCGTACCGAGCCGTCATCTCCCGGCAAAACGGCGCTGGCCGCGACCTGGTAGACAAGACGACCCGCGGCATCGGCCGTCACGACCACTTCAGTCGGATGCGGATTCCGGGCGATGGGTTTGTCATTGAAGTTGATCACGCGGGGTGAGAACAGAATAAAGATCAGAATCAGCGTGACCATGATGTCGTAGTGCAGCGTGCCACGCTCGTATTGCCACAGAATGTATCCGCGAATTGTTCGCCAGATGGCGTTCATGGGCAGGGGCGCGCTGGGCGCGGCGGTCGTGAGTTCTGCTCTTTGCAAGTCTAGTGACCGCTCCTTATCTTAGCAATCTGAGCTTAGCAAGCTGATCGTAGCAAGCGCTGGGCGGCCTTTGGCTATGGGCCTTTCGCTCTTGGCTCGTACGCTTCAGTCCCAGCCAGGAGCCAAGAGCCAAGAGCCAAAAGCCAAAAGCCAAAAGCCAAGTGCTAAAAGCTCTTCGGTGTAATGCGTTCCGCCCCGATGTAAGACCGCAGCGCCTCGGGAATCACCACGCTCCCGTCGGCCTGCTGGTAATTCTCCACAATCGCAACCCAGGTACGGCCTATGGCCAGTCCGCTGCCGTTCAGGGTATGCACAAATTCGGTCTTATTCTTGCCTTCGGGGCGGTAGCGGATGTTAGCCCGGCGCGCTTGATAGGATTCATAATTCGAGCACGACGAAATTTCGCGGTACAGTTGCTGTCCCGGCAGCCAGACTTCAATATCATAGGTCTTCGCCGAGGATGGTCCCATATCGCCGGCGCACAACGCCATGGTCCGATAAGGAAGGCCCAGTTTCTCGAGAACTTCCTCGGCGTCATGCGTCAGTTTTTCGTGTTCTTCGCCGGAGCTCTCCGGCTGCGTGAACTTTACCAGTTCAACTTTCTGAAACTGATGCTGCCGGATGATGCCGCGCACATCTTTGCCGTACGATCCCGCCTCGCTGCGGAAACATGGGGTGTAGGCGGTAAGCGAGATTGGCAACCGCGCCTGCTCAAGAATTTCATCGCGATAAAGATTTGTGACCGGAACTTCCGCCGTGGGAATCAGCCAGAGATCCTTGTCGCCATGCGGCACGCGAAACAAATCAGCAGCGAATTTTGGCAGTTGCCCAGTGCCATACATCGAATCTGAGTTGACCAGATAGGGCGGCAGAACCTCGGTGTAGCCGTGCTGGCGCGTGTGCAGATCGAGCATGAAGTTCATCAGCGCCCGCTCCAGCTTCGCGCCCAGATCCCAGTAGACGGCGAAGCGCGCCCCGGTCAGTTTCACCGCGCGTTGCAAATCAAGAATGCCGAGTTCGGCGCCCAGGTCCCAGTGCGCTTTGGGAGTGAACGCAAACTTAGGAGGTGCGCCCCAGCGGCGAACTTCGACATTCTGCTCGGCACTCTGGCCCATCGGCACGCTCGCCTGCGGCAAGTTGGGAATACCCGCGAGAATATCGCGCAGCCGTGCGTCGAGATCCGCGGCAGTTTTTTCCAGCGTCTGAATCTTCTCTCGTAGGTCCTTGGTCTGGGCCATTGCGGTGCTGGCGTCCTCGCCGCTCTTCTTCAATTTTGCGATCTCTGCGGAAGCTTTGTTGCGCTGGGCTTTGCTGGTTTCAGCCTCGGTGATGGCCTGCCGGCGCTGGGTGTCAAGGTCGCGAAAATCTTTAAGCACGGCAGCCGGATCCATGCCGCGCTGCCGCAGCTTTTCTTCCACCAAGGGCAGATTGTCGCGAACGAAATTCAGATCAAGCATGGGAACTAAACTAATGTATCGGAAAAGTGTCGGCGAATGCACGTGGATCCGCGAGCAAAGACCGGCAACTCTCCACGCGCGAGATCCTCCCGCGGTTGGACTGCGCCGGGCTTCAGGATGAAGCCTTCGAAACCTGTCCGTAATGGCAAGAACCGAAGCAGTGTTGGTGGATGCAGCCCGACTGTGTAAACTACCTTCGCGATGAGGTCGTCCCCCAGATCTGCCGCCGTAAACTTCTGCTTCCTCTTAGCCTGGCTGATGCCTGTTCTCGCCCTGCCGGTTTCGAGCTTCGCCTCCGCTTACGATGGCCGTCCCAAGCTGGTGGTGGTAATCGTGATTGACCAGTTCCGCGGCGATTATCTGGAGCGCTACCGCAACCAATTCGGAGACGGCGGCTTTCGCCTGCTTGTCGATCGCGGCGCCTACTTCCCGAACTGTAACTACAACTACGCCAATACGCGCACCGCTCCCGGACACGCCACATTGTTTACCGGCGCCTACAGCAACGGCCACGGCATCGCCGCCAATGAATGGTGGGACCCGAAGAAAAAGCACATGGTCAGTTCCGTCGAAGACGACGCCACCAAGCTGGTGGGCGTCAACGGAGGGAAAATCGGCGCCTCGCCGCACAATCTGCTGGCCGACACTTTAGGGGATGAACTAAAACTGGCAACGCAGGGCAAGGCCCGGGTGTTCGGAATTTCATTGAAGGACCGCGCCGCCGTCCTTCCTGCCGGCTTCGCCGGAGATGCAGCCTACTGGATTGAGCCGGCCAGTGGCGCATGGGTGACGTCCACTTACTATCGCGATGACCTTCCTCAGTGGGTACAGGATTTCAACTCCACGCGCCCCGCGAGATATTGGAATCGGGAGTGGAAGGACGCGCAAGGAACCGTTCTGCGCTCGACCGCGCACCGCCAGAGTAAAGACGGCTCCGAAGCCGGATTCTACGACGTAGTCGGTCCGACTGCGTTCGCCAACGAGTACGAATTCGAGTTCGCCAAGGAATTGATGCAGTATGAGAACGTGGGCCGCGGTCCGGCCACGGACCTGCTTTCGATCAGCCTCTCGCCCAACGACATTCTTGGTCACCAGGTGGGGCCAGATTCTCCGGAGATGCGGCAGATGGCTCTCGATCTCGACCGCGAACTGGCCGATTTCTTCGGTTTCCTCGGACATCAGATCGGCCTGGCCAACGTATGGGTGGCTCTTTCCGCCGATCACGGAGTTTCCTCGCTGCCCGACGCAGTGAAAAAGCTGCGCATACCGGCCGCGAATATCGGCGGCGCAAAACTCGAGGGGCAGGTTAACAGCGCCCTGGCCGCAAAATTTTCTTCGGGCCATCCCGCCGCATTCGTGAAGATGGACTATCCGCTCGCCTGGCTCGACCAGGACGCTTTTGCCGCCGCTCACGTGCGCGAACACGATGCCGAAGCAGCGGTGGGCGAGGCCATGAAGCAAGCCGGGCTGCGCGACTACTATACGAAGTCGCAACTGGCCGAGGGCGAAGTTCCCGACACTCCGCTAGGACGAAAATTCCGGAACAGCTATTCGCCGGAAGGAAGTTGGTACGTGATGGGCGTTCCCGATATTTACACCGTGGGTCCAGCCAAGGGCACCGACCATGCGTCGCCTTACACCTACGATACGCACGTACCGCTGGCCTTTTACGGGTTGCCGTTCCAGCCGGGAACCTATCAGACTAAGACCGAACCCGTTGACCTGGCGGCCACACTGGCAGCGCTGCTCGGAATCAATGCTCCGACTCACGGTGTCGGTCGCGTTTTGACCGAAGCGCTAGCACCTTCGCCTCGCGTCTTGGGGGAAGGTCAGCCATGAGCGCTCAATCCGCCAATTCCACCCCCGATCTCCGCGTAAGCATCGCAGGTATTCCGCTCAAGAATCCCGTAATCGCCGCCAGTGGTACCTTCGGCTACGGGGTCGAATTCGAGGATGTCGTCCATCTGGGTAAGCTGGGCGGTTTTGTGGTGAAGGGGCTGTCGAAGGAACCGATGATCGGCAATCCTCCGCCGCGTCTGTGGGAAACTGCGGCCGGCATGCTCAATGCAATCGGCCTGCAAAATATAGGGGCGCAAGCGTTTCTCGATGAGAAATTGCCTCACCTGCGGAGCATCAAGAATACTGTCGTAATGGCCAATGTTTTCGGCTACACCCGCGAAGACTATGAACGGACCATCGAAATCCTTAATCAGGGCGAGGGTATCGCCGCCTATGAGTTGAACGTCTCCTGTCCTAACACCGAGCAGGGAGGATTGCAGTTTGGCACCGATCCGCGCTCGCTCGATGAGATCGTGACCACCGCCAAACGCGTGGCGCGGCGGCCCCTGATCGTCAAGCTCTCGCCCAACGTCACCAGCATCGCGCAAATGGCGTATGTCGCGCAGGAGGCGGGCGCTGACGCGCTGTCGGTGATCAACACGTTCGTCGCCATGGCTATTGACCCGGAGACGCGCAAACCACGCATCGCCAACATCACCGCCGGACTTTCCGGTCCGGCGATCAAGCCCATCGCGGTGCGCATGGTGTATGACGCCGCCCATGCCGTGAAGATCCCCGTGATTGGCATGGGCGGAATCTCCACCGCCGCCGATGTCGTTGAATTCATTCTGGCTGGCGCCTCCGCCGTGCAGATCGGCACCGCCAGTTATTGGGATCCCTGCGCCACCGAGAAGATCGTGGATGAATTGCAGGAGTGGTGCAGCGAACACGACATCGCCAAGCTCGCCGAACTCACCGGCGGAATGCAGCTGGAATGAATTCCTTCCTCGAGACGTAGCTGGCGACGTCGTTCGGCGCGGTTGCCGCTTATCGGCCCTGAGCGTACCAGATCGAACCGGGAGACTTGTAATTGAGGCCCTCGCCCCAGACCACTTGCGTTGCACCCTCGCTGTCGATGGCGAGGCTGAAGTAGTCCCCGAAGGGGAAGCGGAAACCATCCGGCAAGATGTAGTCGTAGCCTCGCACCGGTCCGGAGAGTTGGCTCTGGGGGTTCCAGGTGGCGCCGCCGTTGGTTGAACTCCGGTAGTAGGTGTTCCAGAGCGGAAGATTCAAATGGCCCGCTTCCGTTGCTCTTGCGTCCATCCATGCGATGCGCACGTCGCCCGCGGTGCCCGCGACCACCGCCGGAAACGAATGCTCGACACCCGCCGCCGCGCTCGACACATTGGTTCGCTCCGACCAGCTTGCTCCTGCTGTCGTCGAAGACGAGAAGTAAATTCGCTCGGGCCCGCCATTGGCGCCGCCGGCGTTCCACAGGGCGTAGAGCGCACCCGCGGCGTCCGCGGCCAGCGCGATCTGCGGGCCCAGGTAACCGGTTTCGCAGTTCTGCGCCGCGCAGTCCGGAGGTGCGCCGGAGACATCCAGCAGCAACGTGTTCCACGTGTGTCCACCATCGCCCGAGCGGCTCAGCAAAACGCTGACCGGCTGTGTCGGCATCTCGTGGCGAGCATAACTGGTCCAGCCGAAGAAAACGTTGCCCGCAGGATCAATGGTGGCTCCCCCCGCCAGCGACGATCCCAATCCGGCGTTGGGATTCACCTGTACCGCCGCGAATGTTTGTCCGGCATCATGCGACGCGGAAACAAAGAACTTTTCATCGTGGTTGAATCCGACATAAACATCCACTCCGCGAACCGCCAGTACCGGCTTATCGGCGTCTTCCGGGCTACGGTCCGCCCAGGAAAACGACCAGTTACGGCCAAAGTCGAGCGACCGGGCGACAATAATGTCGCGCTTGTTGTTCTGCAGCCAAGACGCGTACACCGTCCGCCGGTCCACCGGATCGACCACGATCTGGGGATCGAACTGGCCGGTTGAAAAAGGAAGCAGGGCGCGCGAAGACTGCCACGAGAGTCCATTGTCACTGCTGACCATTAGGGTAATGCTGGGCGCGGTACAGGTCGGGCAATCGGGTACGGCGCCGTACTGTGGATAGAGGATGTAGACGTGCCCGTGACCATCGGCGGCGATAGCGGGCTCCCACTGATCTCCCGTCTGGTAGCCGATGCGTCTCTGCGGCGCAAATCCGGAAACGCCCAGCGCGGCGCCGGTGGTGATCAAAACCAGAACCAGGAGTGCAAATCTCAGCGCAGTTCTAGGTCCGGTTTGGAAGTGGCTGGTGGAAAAAAACACGGAACTGAACCCCTGGACGAGCCTTAAAGAACCCTGCCCGGACTTTATCGTGATTCGGGAAGAGCGTCAATTCCCGAGGGTAACCCTATGCCGCGATTTTACCAGCCTGTGACTTTTCTGGCGTTCACTCATCCAATAAGGGAAAATAGAAGCGAAACGCAAGCGGTTCAGCGCAGGGAGCAAAATCGTATGGAGAAGGCTACATTCGCAGCAGGATGCTTTTGGGGAGTCGAAGCCACTTTTCGGCAGATGCCGGGAGTCATCTCAACCCGCGTCGGCTACACCGGCGGCAAGACGGAAAACCCAACCTATAAGGAAGTCTGTACCGA
>Ga0210406_10000996_pt1 | contig 36436 bp, 28 predicted proteins | sample IncBWC30MmetaG_FD_155454 | JGI IMG/M metagenome (GOLD analysis project Ga0210406, IMG submission 155454) | Forest soil microbial communities from Barre Woods Harvard Forest LTER site, Petersham, Massachusetts, United States - Inc-BW-C-30-M | ecosystem: Environmental > Terrestrial > Soil >... | reverse complement strand
ATCCGCGCCCGTTTGCCCTGCCCCCTGATCGAAGATCCCACCGGGGCCGGAATCGGTTCCGCTCTCTCCCATTCTCTTCTGCTGTTTTTCTCATCACTGACCACTGCCAACTGACCACTGTCCACTCCTCGGCGGTCCTTCCATCTCCCTCACTCGCCTCAGGTCCTCAACTATTACTCTTAACTAAGCTCAGAGCTCCGCTAAACCACGCAGAATCAACACTTCTACAAGTGTTGATTCTAAAGCAACTTAAAGTCCCTTTAGAATCTATCACTTTTGAAAAACAGGGGAGGGGGGTGGTGACTATGGTTAACCATTTGTTAGAAACAAGCCACCCTCTTTCTTCCTCTGCTCTGCGCCCCCGTGTCTCTGTGGCTGACTCGTCTTCCATTCTCCGTACACACTTCCAAGTTCCGTATCCTGCAACCCCTTTATTTGCCACTCTTACGAAAACACCGGGGGTGTATGGGTATTCTTCCCGTTTTGGAACTCGCTATTCGATTGTCCGAGATTCGACCCGACCGGAGGTTCAAGACGCTTCGACCTTCGGGCGTTCAGAGATGTTCCTGCCCACTTGTAACCGGGAGCATCTCCCGCGCGTCTCAAGCTCAAAGCGGGTGTTGGCCGCCTCTTTGTTTCTTCAAGGTCACCGACGGGCACGCAAGGAACAAGATCACTTCGTTTCGGGCGCGCCCGTTTCCTTTTCCGAGCAAGGAATTTCAGGTTCCAACTCAACTCGCGAAAAGCGTAGAATGCCCGCTGCCGTTCCAGGCATTCGTGGAGTGAAATTCTAGAGATGATTCGTTTTCTCAAAAATCGCGTCGCGCGCGCCGGCCAGGCCGAACAGCATTTTTCTCTCGGCCGGCTGGAGTTTCGCCTGATGGAAATTCTCTGGGAGTGCGGCGAGAGCAACGTCCGCGATGTCGCTCAAAAGTTAGACCGCCCGCTGGCTTACACCACGGTCATGACCACCCTCGACCGGCTTTACAAAAAGGGCCTGCTGGACCGGCGCATGCCCGATCGCGCTTTCCTTTATTCCGCGCGCTTCACCCGCGAGCAATGGGAACACCGGCGGGCGGAAAGCGTTTTTGCCGGCTTTCTGGCCGGGCCGCATCCTTCGCGCGACTTGCTGCTCTCTTCCTTCCTCGACGCCGTCGGCGAGCAGGATTCCCGTCTTCTCGACGAACTGGAAAAGAAAATTCGCACCAAGCGCAAGGAACTTTCCCGCCGAGGGACGCCATGAACGGTCCTTACCTGTTGCGGCTTTTGTGTCTTTGCTTCGCGTCTTTTTTCGCGGTGAATGCTGCCGCTGGTTTCTTGATTTCATTCGTATCGCGTGCGGCAGTGCGCTCGGCGGAATCGATGCGCGCGCGCTCCGCTGCCCGTTTTCTGTTTGCTGTGCGCGTGCTTCCGGGCGCGCTGGGAATCGCCGCGGTGCTCGCTCTCTGCGTGCCCAGCTACCTGTGGCTTGAACCGCAAGCCTCTTCGGAGCGCATCGGCTGGGCTTGCCTGGCGCTTGCTCTGTTGGGCGCCGCAGGATGGTTGGTCACCCTCGCGCGAGTCACTCGCGCCCTGGTTTTTTCCTCTCGCTTCAACCGCGCGTGGCAGCAGACTGGCTGCGAAACTCTGTTGCACGGTGAATCATCGAAAGCGGTGATCGTGGAGAAAGACGGTCCGCTCCTGGCGCTCGCTGGAGTCTTTCGCCCGCGCTTGCTCGTTTCCCAAGCCGTGCTTCGTTCGCTCTCCCCGGAAGAGTTGGAGCTGGCTCTGCAGCACGAAAATGCACATCGCACTTCACGGGACAATCTCAAGCGCCTCTTTCTCCTTCTGTCGCCGGCTCCTGTTCCTCTGCTCCGCGGTTTTTCTTCCATCGAGCGCTGCTGGGCAAAATTTTCGGAGTGGGCCGCCGACGATGAAGCCGTGCGCGGAGATTCTCACCGCGCGCTCTCGCTCGCCGCGGCGCTCCTCCGCGTAGCGCGTATGGGTGCTGCCCCGCGCTTGTCTTTTCTCCACACTTCGCTTTGCGCCGATGATCACGATCTCTCCGCCCGAATCGAGCGCTTGCTCCGCATCCAGCCGCTGCCCGCAAAATCGCAATCTTCGGCGCGAACTCTCGCCCTCGGCTCGAGTTTCGGAGTGATTGTTTGCGCCGGAGCCCTGCTGGTGTTGCCCTCAACTCTTTCGCTCGTTCACCGGCTCCTGGAACTTCTCCTTCGTTAGGTTTCGCGCAAACGCGATTCGCTGCTGCGCACGGAATTCCTCCGGCCGCTCCCCGGGCGCCTTCTACGACCTGTGGTAGTAGACCGCCGCATTCCGTAGCCTATCTTTCACCATGAACAGGCATTCGAAGGGAAAACCTCCGGGTTTCTTGAGAAGCGCTCTGTTGCTTTGCGTTTCTCTCGCTTTGCTGCCATTCGCGGTTCTGGCGCAAAACCCCCGCGGATCCCTTCGCGGGATCGTTCAGGATGTCAGCGAGGCGGGCGTTCCCGGCGCGAGAATCATGCTGAAAGCCGCCGATTCCTCACTGCAACGCGAAACCTCCACCGATTCGCGCGGAGAATTCCGGCTCGACGACTTGCTACCGGGCGTTTATCAAGCCCGAGTAAGTGCTGCTGGTTTCGCGGAAGCCAACGCCAAAGTGAAAGTAATCATTAGTTCCGTGAAAGAAATCACGGTGACGTTGAAACCGCAATCCGTCCAGCAGACAGTGAACGTCGAAGGGCAAGCTTCGTCGATCACCACGCAATCGATTGATACGGCCAGCGCCGTGCATCAAACGGTGATCACGTCGCAGGATCTGAACACTATTCCACTCGCTGCCCGCAGCTTTGCGAACATCGCTTATCTCGCTCCCGGGACGGAACCCGTCGAGCCCTCCGATCCGACGAAAGCCCGCATCACCGCGGTATCGACCGGCGGCAGTTCCGGCCTGAACAACGATCTTTCGGTGGACGGCGGAGACAATTCCGACGACTGGATTGGCGGATTTCTACAGAATTATTCGCCGGAGGCCATTCAGGAATTTGCTGTTGCCACCGCGCAGGAGAGCGCGGACACCGGCCGCACTACCGCCGCTGCGGTCGTGATCACCACCAAGCGCGGCACTAATGAATGGCACGGCGACGAATCCTTCTACGAACGCGACGCTTCACTAAATGCGCGCTTCCCCATTGATAATCCTGCACCGAATCCCAAACAGCCCTTCTCACGGCAAAATTATGTGGGTACCCTCGGCGGCCCGATCGTTCGGGACAAGCTCTGGGTGTTCGGTTCCCTGGAATACGTCCACGAGAACGCCAGCATCGCCTACAGCGCAAACAGCCTGGCGGAGTTCGATGCCCTATCGCAGCTCGCGCAACAGGGATTAATCACCGTGAACACCGCGGCGGGACCTTCGACGGTAACTTTGATTCCTGTTCCCAGCAGCGTCCCGATCCCGTTCCTCGACTACATTGGGATGATCCGTTTCGACTGGGCCCAATCGGCGCGCTCCAACTGGTTTCTGCGCGCCTCGTTCGACACCTATACCACGCACAACGGCCTGGTGCAGCAGGCTACGCTTCCTTCCACGGGTGCGACAACGCATAACAACTATTTCGATCTAGTGCTCAGCAATCAATTTACGTTTAGCCCGTCATGGGTCGGTTCCTTCCTTTTCGGCGGCAGCGGATTGCACCTGACTCAATCGCGCAATTCGAATCTGGGATTTGCCCTGGCATTTCCTTTCAGCACCACCACGAGCACGATTTCCGGCTCGGAGACGTTCGGCGACCAGCAATTCGTTACGCCCATTACTGCTTTTCCTGTCCTCCGGAATCAGGAGAAGTATCAGTTTCGCTATGATGTAAGCCACGGAGCTGGCAAGCACGCTGCGCGATTCGGAGTGAACTTCATTCATGAGCCGGTGCTGAGCGGCGCGCTTGCCGCCAACGCTGAGACGGTCGTCACCTTTTCGGAAGATCCATCGTTCTATCTGACCAATCAAGCACAATTCACCGCTGATCTTGCGGCGGGGAGCACCCCGATTGGCCCGAGCGACGGCAGTTTTTCGCAGAGCATTCGGCGACTCGGCCTTTACGCCGAAGATTCCTGGCGCGCCAGCCGGCGGCTCACCATCAATTACGGCTTGCGCTACGACACGACGTTTGACTTGTTCATTGCCTCCAGCCAAACGCAGAGCGTCAATCCGGCACTCGCCGGCAACGGCAGCATTTCGGGAATCCCGCACGATTATCGCAAGGCCTTCGCGCCGCGGCTCGGCGCAGCTTACGGTATTGGCAACTCCGGAAACACCGTCCTGCGCGGCGGCGTTGGGCTGTACTACGCTGACCTGGCGCAAAACGGCTGGGTAGAGGCGCTCGTCGCCGTCAATCAGGGCAATCTTGCGAATGGCACCAGCCCGGCGTCGCTGATCGACCCGAACTACACAACACCTTACGCACTGCATGCTACGGCGGGCATTCAGCACGCATTCAATCGGGATTGGACGCTAAGCGCGGATTATACGCTGGAGACCGGAATGCATGGGTACCGTCGCTACGATTATCCGAATGTCTCCGTGTTTCGCACCGACAATCGTTCCAGCTACAAGGCGCTGATGCTGCACTTGCAAGGAAACGTCGCGAAGCGCTTGAGTCTGGTCGCCAACTACACTCTTGCGAGCGCGAAAACCTGGGGCTGCCAGATTGGCGAACTGTTTGACTACGTCAATGGTGTTTGCGACCCTTTCAATCCTTTCGCCCCTGGCGACTACGGACCTTCCGGAGAAGATATGCGCCATCGCGGAGTGGCCGCCGGGACCGTTCACGCGGCTGCCGGCTTCGATGTGACCTTCTTGTTTCAGGCGGAAAGCGCGCGGCCCATCACTCTCACAACGCCTGCCACCGGAAAGCGCGCAGTTATCAATGGCGTGGAATCCTCTCTCGATCAGTTTCGCGGCACGCCGTACGTGCAAATGGATGTGCGCGTCACCCGTCCGTTCAAAATCAACGAGCGCGCGACGGTTTCCCCGTTTGTTGAATTTTTCAATTTCTTCAATCGCAACAATCCCGGCAACAACTACATTCCGGACATCAGCGCCATCCCGACGCCGGTGAACGATGTGAGCAACGTCACTTCGGTTTGCTTGAATCCGCCCGCGTGCACGCAGAAACGCGCGGTGACGAGCGGCAACCAACTGCTTTTCCCTGCCGGCGCGCTCGGCGACTTCTTCGGCCCCGGCACGACTGTCGGCATCCCCTTCGCTGCACAAATCGGCGTCCGGCTCACCTTCTAAACGCGCGCTTCTCACTAACTGTATCCACGCAACTATACGGAGCGGCCTTTTCTCCGTTGCAAGAACTCTGCGCGTCCCGCGCTTGCGCGCGGCCACGCCTCAACCTGATATGCTTCTTTTCGAATGTGAAGACGGTTCATGGCCAAAATGACTGACAACCGTAATTCCGATGCGGCTTTGAACTATCACGAAGCTACGAAACACTCCTACACCAGCATCCGCACTAACCCTCATTTCATGGACTGGTCCAACCAGCCTCTCCCTTTCAAGATTTATCCGACAATTGAACCCATGCGGCTGCCCGGCGAGATGCGCCAGTCAGGGGTGGCCGCCCTCTCCGCCATCGCCGAGAGAGTCTCTCCGCATCTCAACGCGGTTCCTGATCTGGAGGCGGTAGCCCAGCTCCTCTATCTTTCCGCTGGCGTCACTCGCAAAAGGAAATATCCCGGCGGCGAGCTCTATTTTCGCGCCGCCGCTTGCACCGGCGCGCTCTACGAAGTCGAGTTGTATCTTGTTTGCGGAGGCTTGGTCGGTTTGGAGGCCGGCGTCTATCACTTTGCTCCCGCCGAATTTGGACTTCGCCGGCTGCGCGCTGGAGATTATCGCGGAGTGCTGCTCGAAGCCACTGGCGGCGAACCCGCTATCGTCCACGCGCCGCTTACCATCGTCTGTACCTGCACCTACTGGCGCAACGCCTGGAAATATCAGGCCCGCACGTATCGCCATTTCGGCTGGGACAACGGCACTCTTCTCGCCAACCTGCTAGCGGTCGCCACCGCGTTTGGTCTACCTTCCGAGGTGGTGTGCGGCTTCGTCGACGCGAGCGTCAACCGCCTGCTGGATGTCGATCCCCAGCGCGAAGTGGCTTTCTCCCTCGTGGCACTCGGCCACGTTGGTACTCTCCCGCCGCCCGCTCCAGCGGAAACCTCTCCTCTTCGTCTCGAAACCGTCCCGCTCTCTCAGCACGAGGTGGACTATCCGCTTATGCGAGAAATGCACGCGGCCTCTTCGATTGATTCCGCGGAGGAAGCGGAGAAGTGGCGAAACCACGCGCTGATGACAGACTCTCCACCGCCCGTTGGTTCAGTAATTCAACTCGCGCCTTTGTCCGATGCGGAGATGCCACGCGACCCCGTCGAGCAGGTTATCCGGCGGCGTGGTTCGACGCGCAAGTTTGCCCGGAGCCCAATCACACTGGCACAGCTTTCCACCATGCTAGACCGCGCTACGCGCGGCGTCCCCGCGGATTTCCTCGCTCCACCCGGAGCCCAGCTCAACGATCTCTACTTAATTGTCCACGCTGTCGAAGGGCTCCCGCCGGGAGCCTACGTACTCCATCGCAGCCGTGGGGTGCTGGAGTGTCTAAAGCAGGGGAATTTTCGCGCCGATGCCGGTTACCTTGGGCTGGAGCAGGAGTTGCCCGCGGACGCCGCCGTGGACATTTTTTTCCTGGCGGACCTGCGTCCCATTTTGCAGCGCTTCGGCAATCGCGGTTATCGCGCCTTACAACTCGAAGCCGGTATCCTGGGCGGCAAGCTGTACCTGGCGGCCTACGCCCAGCGGCTCGGCGCCACCGGTCTCACCTTCTTCGACGACGACGTCACCCGCTTTTTCTCTCCTCACGCGGAAGGCAAGAGCGCCATCTTCCTCGTAGCCGTTGGACACAGTGCCAAACACACGTCCGTCTGATCGGCTCTGAAGCGAGCCGTGGTTATGAATTGCCCCGCGCGCGTGTTTGACCCGGCACGAATCGGGAGCCTAATATAGATTTTCACCAAACACGAGCCACGAACTATGTTTGAGAATCTGACAGAGAAGCTGCAACGGACGTTCAAGAACCTGCGCGGGCAGGGCAAGCTCACGGATGAGCACCTGAACACGGCGCTGGCGGAGATACGCGAGGCCTTGCTCGAGGGCGACGTTAATGTTGGCGTAGCCGATGAGCTGCTGGCCAACATTCGCGCGAAAGCCATCGGCAGCGAAGTGATGCTGCAACTTTCGCCGGATCAGCAAGTCGTCAAGGTGGTACGGGATGAACTTGCGGCGATGCTGGGCAAACACGCCAAGCCGCTGTTTGCTTCGCGGCCGCCTTCGGTGTGGATGATCGTTGGTCTGCAAGGTTCCGGCAAGACGACTACTACTGGGAAACTTGCGAAATGGCTTTCACAGCACGGGCACCGGCCGCTGGTGGTTTCGACGGACGTGTATCGTCCTGCGGCGCGCGAGCAGCTCGCGCAGGTGGCGAAAGCGGTAGGTACGGCGATCTGGCCGGGCACAGGCACAGATAAGCCGCTCGAAATTGTGAAGGGCGCGATCAAGGAAGCCAAACTTTCCGCTAGCGATGTGATCCTGGTGGACACAGCCGGCCGGCTGCACATCGACGACGATTTGATGAATGAGCTGAGCATGCTGAAGAAAGAGTTGCAGCCCAGCGAAATGCTGTTTATTGCGGATTCGATGATCGGGCAGGACGCGGTGCGCTCGGCGGGAGAATTTCACAAGCGGCTTGGGCTTACGGGCGTGATTCTGACCAAGCTGGATGGTGACGCGCGCGGTGGCGCGGCGCTGTCGATCGGCAAAGTCACCGGGGCGCCTGTAAAATTTGTGGGACTCGGCGAAAAATACGACGCGCTGGAAGGTTTTTATCCGGAGCGAATCGTGTCGCGCGTTTTGGGCATGGGCGATCTTATGTCGCTCATCGAACGGGTGGAGCAGACTGTTGACAAAAAGGCCGCCGCCGATCTCGAACGGAAGTTGCGGAAGGAAGAATTTACGCTGGAAGACTTTCGCGATCAGCTGAAGCAGATTCGGAAGATGGGGCCGCTGGACAAAATCGTGGACATGCTGCCGAAGATGGGACCGCTGCAGAATCTCCCCAAGGATGCGAAAGTGGACGAAGGTCAACTGACGCGCGTGGAAGCGATCATCAATTCGATGACCAACCAGGAGCGGCGGGACCACAATGTCATCGACGGCAAGCGGCGAAAACGAATTGCGAAGGGGAGCGGAACTACCGTGCAGGACGTCAACACCGTCCTCAAACAATACTTGCAAATGCGCACGATGATGAAACAGTACGGCGCGATGGCTGCGCGGACTAAGATGAAAGGCCTCGGAAAACTGGCGGGGCTCTCCTGAAGTTTAATATTTAGAGGAAAAGAAAAGATCGGCAACCTGCAGAGCCAGTTTTTCCGGCTCGAGATCCGTGCGGTTGCAAAGAATAACCGCAGTCAGGTCCTCGCCATCGGTGAAGCGCTCGATCACCGTGCGGAAGCCCATGGTGCTACCCGTATGCCACATGCGCTGACGCTCCTGGTAGGGATCGAAAAACCATCCGAAGCCGTAAGAAACGGGTTTGCCGGGATGCAGATTGTCGTCGTTGGCTTCGGTGGGCCAATGGGGCTCGGAGCCATCGTTGAGTCTTGCGGCCACTAACGCAGGCTGAAATTCCTTTTCGCTGAGGAGGGTGTGATTGCGCAGGGCGTCGTCCCACTTGGCGAGATCTTCGAGGTTGGAATAGATGCCGCCGTCGCCGAGCGTCGCGGAAGTCGAGCTCTGATCCGTTTCTTTGAGCGCGGCGTTGTCTTTAGAGTGGCCAAAGGCGCGATTCACGACTTCGTTTTTTCCTCTTTGAAAAACTACCGTGCGATCCATTTTGAGCGGCGCGAAAATTCTTTCATGAAGAAACTCGACGTATGTTTTTCCTGAGACTTTATTGACGATCGTTCCCAGAACGACGTAACCGGAATTGCTGTACGACCAACTGGTTCCGGGCGCGAATTTTCCGATGCTCTCTTTTTTCAGCAATTCAAGGACTTCGTCATCCTGAATTTGATTTTCCGGCGTCCAGCGTGGTCCCTTCGCTTTTTCAAGTGTGTCCATCAAGTCTTCGTAATCGGGCAAGCCGGAAGTGTGATTCAGCAGGTTTCGAATGGTGATGGACTTGCCGTAGGCTGGAAAATCGGGAAAGATTTCCGAGATCGTTTTGTCGTAGCGAAGTTTTCCGTCGTGAACGAGCAGCATGATAGCCATAGCGGTGAATTGTTTGGTGAAAGAGGCGAGACGGAAATTGGTGCGGGCGTCAATCGCCGCCTTTGAGCGGAGATCGCGAACACCATAGCCGCGCTCGAAAACCGGCTTACCCTTTTGCCGGACTAATACAGCGAGACCGGGCTCAGCCGGAGAAGTGGCTCCCGAAAAAATCTCATCGATCTGCTTACCCAGCGGCGATTCCGGTGATGGCGCCTGGGCTTTAGCGGCAATCACCGGGAACAAGACGCCAACGATTGCGAGGATGAGACGCAGCTTCACCAGGCCTCCTTCGTGCAAGCGGCAGCATATCATCCCGGCGGGCGTTCATCTGCCCGTAACACAGCTGCGATATGTCTAGTAGTCCCCTAAGACACGCTTATGAAACGACTTGCGCTCGACGATCCGCGCTACTACTTCAACCGCCACGTGCAATGGCTGGAATTCAACCGGCGCGTGCTGGAAGAGGCGCGGGACATCGGGAACCCGCTGCTGGAGCGCGTCAAGTTTCTCGCCATCACCGCGAATAACCTGGATGAGTTCGTGGAAGTCCGGGTATCGAGCTTTCTGCAACGCATCGAACATGGCTCACGCGAAACGGGGCCGGACGGGCTGACGGCGGCGCAGGAACTGGAAAAAGTGTCGGCGGCCATGCAGCTTTTTGTGCGGGACCAGTATAAGTGTTGGAACGAGGAGCTGCTGCCCGCGCTAGCCAAACATTCCATCCGCATGCTGCGGGTGAGCGAACTTGATGCCAAGGCGCTGCGGGCAGCGAAAACGTTTTACGACCGGCGAGTGGCGCCGATGCTGACGCCCGTGACAGTCGACCCGTCCCACCCCTTTCCGCACGTTTTGAATAAAGCATTGTGTATCGCGTTCTTGCTGCAGCGGCGGCGTGGAGGGAACGGGAAGAATTATTTCGGTGTGGTGACGGTGCCGCGGGCGCTTCCGCGCCTGTTGCGCGTGCCAGCGGAAAACGGCGGCATCCACTATGTGTCGCTGCAAGAAATCATGTCGACGTTCGCCCCGAAGCTCTACCGCGGGTTCGAGGTGCTGGCATCCGCCCCATTCCGGATAACGCGAAACAGCAACCTGTATCTGGAGGAAGAGGAAACGCGCAGCCTGCTGGATGCCGTGGATTCTCAAGTGGCGCAGCGGCGCAAAGGCGAAGCGGTGCGGCTGGAAATCGAAGATGGGGCCCGCCAGGAGATCGTGGAACGGCTGGTCTCGACATTCGAACTCGACGAATCACTGGTGTTCCGGGCGCGCGGGCCGGTCAATTTGCAACGGCTCTTCCATCTTTATGAGGAGACGCCGCGGCCGGACTTGAAATATCCGCCGTTCGTTCCCAGACAGGTGCATATCGGGCGGGATGCGGATTCGATGTTTGAAGCGATCCGGCGCCAGGACGTAATGCTCCACCACCCGTACGATTCCTATGACGGAGTAGTCCATTTTCTGCAGACGGCGGCGCATGACCCGCGGGTGTTGTCCATCAAGCAGACACTGTACCGCACGAATTCGGATTCGCCGATCGCGCGTGCGCTGCTGGAGGCCGCCGGGAAAAAAGAAGTTACCGTGGTTGTGGAGCTGAAAGCCAGTTTCGATGAAGCGACCAATATTCGCTGGGCGAAAAGTTTCGAGGATGCCGGCGTACAGGTTTTTCACGGATTGGTGGGGCTGAAAACGCACGCCAAGCTAGCGCTGATCGTTCGGCAGGATCCCGATGGAAAGATCCGCCGGTACGCGCATTTGGGCACGGGGAACTACAACCCCTCGACCGCGCGGTATTACACGGATTTAAGCTTGCTGACGCGCGATGACGCAATCACGTCGGCGGTACACGACGTTTTCAACTATCTGACGGCCTACGCCGAGCATAACCATTACAAGCCGCTGCTCATTGCTCCGAAAGATATGGCGAAAACATGCATCGGCTGGATTGAAAGGGAAGCACGGCATGCGCGGCACGGGAGGCCGGCGCGGATCATCGTAAAAGTGAACGCCATTGTCGACCCGCCGGTCATTCGGGCTCTCTACAAGGCATCCCAGGCCGGGGTTGAGATCGACCTAATCGTGCGAGGGCAATGCACGCTTGTGCCGGGACTGCGGGGAATCAGCAGCCGCATCCGGGTTCGCAGTATTGTGGGGCGCCTCCTGGAGCACAGCCGGATCTTTTATTTTGAAAACGGGGGCAAGCCGGAAATCCACCTGGGCAGCGCCGATTGGATGCCGCGGAACTTGTATGAAAGAGTCGAAGTGCTCTTCCCATTGAAGGACTCGCACCTCTTCGAGCGAATATCGACAGAAATCCTACCGTCGTATCTGGCGGATACGCGAAAGGCGCGCATTCTGGGGCCAGATGGAACATATTCAAGGCCGCGAGCGGTACGAAACGGGCACGGATTCTCGGCACAGGAGCATCTGATGCGGCTAGCGGCGGGCGTGGGCGACGCTCAGCGCACCGCCGTTCTGCGTGGCTCCGGTGTTGTTTATACTTCGAAGGACACTGCGGCTGATCCATCATCCCCCGAGGCCGACTCGACAGCGCAGGACACTTCGAATGCAGCCGTATGATCTGATTGTGATCGGCTCCGCCGGGCGGGCAGCGGCGTCGGGTCATCCACGAGGTCGCCGGAGCCATTTCTCCCACACGCCATGCCGTCGCCGTCTCAAAATGGAACGCCTTATACAAGGGGATCCAAATACCTGGTTAGTACTTAGTGTGCCGTATTGAACAGAAATCTATTACCGCCAGATACATACTTTGCATAAGATTCCTCATAAAGAACTCAGTAGGTCAGCTGCAAATAGGAAGGAAGAGGCGATGCAGAAGCTTCTAGAGTTTCAAACAGCTGCCCGGGAAGGCGGATTCGTGCCGGAGAAGGAATCCGCGGAAGGAACGGTTCTATGGCTTCGGAAAAACGCGCCGGCTACGGCCAGAGACACGCATCAGCGCATGTGCATCGACGCGCTGACGAATAGCGTAACCGTTTATTGGATGACCCTTCCGGGGAAACTGAGTTCGAAGACGTTTCGCGGCGTTTCTGCGCTGCAAGAATGGTTTGAGGTAGGACCTGAACCAATTCTGCAGCGGTAGAGAAGGGGCTGATATCTTCTGGGCCAAGCCCAAGATTGTATGCCTCTTATAGTTGAAGTTATGTGTACTACGGCATAGTTAGCCACCAGCACGATAGGTTGAAATGATCTTCCGAGGTTTGCTGAGACACAAGATGACCACATCGAGTCTGCCGCCAAAGATACTTCTGATCGAAAATGATACAGCGGCCGCCAGCAGGATTCGCGCGGCGCTTGCCGAAAACGGTAGCGGTCCCTTCGACCTGGAATGGGTTCGCCAACTTTCCGATGGTCTTGGGCGTGTGCAAGAAAGAGGAGAAAGAGGAATTGACGCTGTCGTACTCGAGTTGTCTCTGCCCGATAGTCGGGGTATGGAGACGTTTGACAAACTGTTCAGCGCCGCGCCCTACATCCCAATTCTGGTCATGGCCGGGAACGGAAACGAAGCCCTTGCAAAAGAAGCGGTAGGGCGCGGTGCGCAGGACTATCTCCTGCCGGGCCACCTCGATGGGTATTCACTGTCGCGAGCGCTGCGTAACGCGATTGAGCGCAAGGCCGTTGAGGACGCCTTGTACGTAGAAAGAGAACGGGCGGTGGTCACCCTGAACTCGATTGGTGACGCAGTCCTTAGCACGGACATTTCCGGAAAGATTACCTATCTTAATCTAGTCGCGGAGACCATGACCGGTTGGCGCCGCGAAGAAGCCACCGGTAAACTACTCGCCGAAGTCTTCCGCATTATTGACGGAACCACGCGCAAACCCGCTCGGGACCCCATGGAGATGGCCGTGGAGCAGAATAGGACGGTGGGACTGACTGTAAACTGCATCCTGATCCGCCGCGACGGTTTTGAATCCCCCATTGAAGATTCTGCTGCGCCGATCCACGACAGGGTAGGCCGGGTCCTCGGAGCGGTAATTGTATTCCACGACGTAAGCGCGGCGCGGGCAATGACGGTCCAGATGACGCACTCGGCTCAGCATGATCTAGTCACGAATCTGCCCAATCGCCTGCTGCTCAACGACCGGATCACCCAGTCGATTGCGCTGGCTCGCCGCCAGAAACGGCCCGTGGCCGTGATTTTTCTGGATTTGGATCACTTTAAGTTCGTTAACGATTCGCTTGGACATGCCACTGGCGACAAGCTACTCCAGTCCGTCTCAAAACGATTGCTGGCCACTGTGCGCGGTTCGGACACGGTTAGCCGCCAGGGCGGAGACGAATTCGTCATCCTGCTTTCGGAGATCGCTCATTCGGAAGATGCGGCCACGAGCGCGGCAAAAATACTTCTTGCGCTCAATGCTCCCCACTCGATCATGGGACAAGATCTGCATATCGATGGCAGCATCGGTGTCAGCCTCTACCCAGAAGATGGACAGGACGCCGAAACGCTGATCAAGAATGCGGATACAGCGATGTACCATGCAAAGGAAAATGGGCGGAACAATTTCCAGTTCTTCACGGCAGAAATGAATCTAAAGGCCGTGCGAAGGCAATCTCTGGAAGGCAGCCTGCGGCACGCCCTCGAACGCGAAGAGTTCTTGTTGCATTATCAGCCGAAGGTAGATTTGCAAACGGGAGAGATCACGGGAGTCGAGGCGTTGATACGCTGGCAGCAAACCGATCGAGGACTCCTCTTCCCTTCGCAGTTCGTAGCCATCGCGGAAGATTGCGGCCTCATTCTTCCTATCGGCCGTTGGGTGTTACGCGAAGCCTGCAGGCAGGCGCGCGCCTGGCAAGACGCGGGTCTGCCCTTTAAGCGGATTTCCATTAATGTTTCCGCCGTCGAGTTCCGCGATAAGGGCTTCGTCGAAGGTGTCCGGACAATACTCTCAGAAACCGGCTTGGAAGCGCGCTATCTCGACCTCGAGCTCACCGAAGGCGTCCTTATGAAAGATGCGGAATCCACGGCCGCTGTACTTCGAGAGCTCAAACTGTTGGGAGTACACCTTGCCGTGGATGACTTCGGTACCGGCTATTCCAGCCTCAGCTATCTCCAGCAGTTCCCTATTGACGTCTTGAAAATTGACAAATCCTTTGTCCACCAGATCTCTGGCGAACTGAGTGACTCGGCCATCGTCAGCGCCATCATTGAAATGGGCAAGAGCCTTAAGCACCGCGTGATTGCCGAGGGTATCGAAACAGGGGAACAGCTCGCATTCCTAAAGGCCCGGCACTGTGCCGAAGGACAAGGCTATCTGTTTAGCCGGCCCGTGGCCGCCGCACAACTGGCCGCTTTGCTTCAAACGGGCATACCAGAAAACGTCGTTCATTGAGGCATCAAATCTGGTTACATCCTGAGACTGACGGAACGTTCGAAATTACACAACTATGCTTGTCCAGCCATAACTGACTCATCCATGGCAGCCGGTGAAATCTGCTGATCATGACTTCCTCTGCGATCGATGGCGTAGAGGGCTAGTTCCAACCGGTTTGAAGTCCCCACTTTGTTAAAGATCCTAAACAAATAGTTGCGGACAGTGTGCTCACTCAGATTCAGCTGATGGGAAATATCACGATTGGTTAGACCTTCGGCTACCAAGTGAACAACGCCTTCCTCCCTCGTTGTGAGCAGACCCGAACCGCGCGTGCAAATGGATTTGGCCGGCAGAGCCGTGCCCAAGGCTTCGATCAAAAAATGCAATTCCTTGCTGCTTGCCCACACCTGCCCCCGGTGTACTGCGTGGATGCACTTGCACAGCAGCTCAGAGGATTGATCCCTTGAAAATATGCCGCTGGCTCCAGCCCGGAATGCTTCGACGACCATCTTTGGTTTGTTCGAATCGAGTATAATGATCACGTTCGGTTTAGTGCGCGAAGCCAGTATCTCTCGCGTTACCTGGAAACCGGCCAAATCCTCTCCTTCTAGACGCGCACCGATCACTGCAACATCGGCTTCCTTCTTGGCTAATCCTTCGCGAATTCCAGTCGCGTCCGTTGCGAAGCCGACAACCCTGGTCCGATAGCGGCCCCGCCGCACCGCCGCCGCGATCAACTGACAGCTCAGTTGACTGCCGTCTGCGATGAAGACTTTTACGGTGCCAACACTTCCTGGGGATTTCAACAATTCCTTACTCCTAAAACCATGCTCGCAATGCCGAGACTCTCGCCGAGTCTTAAAGGAAATATCACTATTTCTCAGCGGCAAGTAACACAGTTTGAAGGTCATCAAGGCCACGCGCTGTACGCTTTTATACAGTCGTGCAGGAAACGGATGCAAAATTTGTCTTACACCTAACAAGAGAAGTGCGCCAATGAATAAGGGACTGGACGCGCCGTAAACTATGTTGCCAGCGATATGTTCCAAGTCGGAGCACACCCACAGGGCGGAATGTCATCTGAAATCCAAAGGACCATGTATGCGCGACGCCTGGCAAGACGCAGTGCTGGCACCACTGGCTATTGCCGTCAATGTTTCCGCCGTCTAGTTCCCCGATGAGAATTTTGTCGAGGGTGTTCAGACCATCCTCCGACCGGAGGGCCTAATCACATATTTCGACTCACCATGGAATGTTGAATGATGGGTCGGCTGATGTAACTCGCACGCCCCTTCTATCGTATTCTCCTAGAGAGGCATCAGGAACCGAATCAACTTGTGTCCGTGGCGGGATAGGCCGCGAATTCGCAGTTCGCGGGTGCCGTAATTCGGTATTGCAACGGGAGAGTCTTTCCAAGCCATGCTGGCCGTCCGTGACAATTTAGCGTTGTGCTTCGGCGCCCTGCGCGCGCACAAGCTGCGCGCGTCGCTGACGATGCTGGGGCTGACGATGGGTGTGGCTACGCTGATCACGGTCATGACCATCGTGCAGGGCGCGAACCTTTACGTGGAACAAAAGATCGCCAACCTTGGCACCAATGTCTTTCAGATCGCACGCACGCCCTTCGCGGTGACCGACTTCAACATCATCATCAAAGCGCTGAAGTTCAAGAAGATCGAGACGGAAGATATGCGCGCGGTAGCCGAGGGATGCACCGCGTGCGCCGAGGTGGGCGCTACTGCCAGCGGCAGCGTCCACGCGAGATACGGCAACAAAGAGATGGCTGACGTGAATTTCTACGGGCAAACGCCGAGTATGGCGGATATCGACACGCGCATCATGGAATTTGGCCGCTATTTCACGACCGCGGAAGCCGAGCACCGGGCCGACGTTTGCTTGATCGGCGACACGCTGGTGCAGCAGTTGTTTCCTGGCACGGATCCCATCGGGAAAAGCATTCGCGTGGGGAACGACGAGTTCATGGTAATAGGGGTTATGGAGAAGATTGGCAGCGTCCTTGGGCAGGACCAGGACAACTTCGTAACGGTCCCGCTCCCCGTATTCCTTCGCATCCAGGGCGCACATCGAACCAGCCTCACAATCAACGTCAAGACGAACGCTGGTGAATTTGAGAAGGCCCAGGATCAGGCAGACCTGGTCCTGCGGGCGCGGCGCCATCTCAGCGGCAAAATGGAGGACGATTTCTTTATTGGCACGAAAGAAAGCTACATGGCCCTGTGGCGCAGCATCAGCTCGGCGTTTTTCGGCGTGTTCATCATGGTGAGCGCCATATCCGTAGTTATCGGCGGGATCGTCATCATGAATGTGATGCTGGTAAGCGTAAGTTTGCGGAAGAGGGAGATTGGCGTGCGCCGGGCGGTCGGGGCAACGAGAAGCGACATCCTGCGGCAGTTCATGGTGGAAAGCGTCATGCAATGCATCGCCGGGGGAGCCTTGGGTATCTCACTAGGGTTTTTGGTGGCGCTGGCGATGCGCACGTACACGCCTTTCCCGGCGTCCGTGCAAACGTGGGTTGCGGTCCTGGGAGTAATCCTGAGTTCCGTGGTGGGGCTGTTTTTTGGGATCTATCCAGCGGTGCGCGCATCACAGCTGGACCCGGTTGTCGCGTTGAGGTCTGACTGATGGCCATCATGACGCCGGCGCAAGCCAAAGAAAATTTCCTTGCGGCCATGGAGACGCTGCGCTCCTCAAAGGTTCGTTCCGCCTTGACGGTGCTGGGTATCGTGATCGGCGTGTCCTCAGTAATTTCCATGGCGGCGATCATTCAAGGCCTGAACAAGTTCGTGCAAGACAGAGTGGAACGCCTGGGCTCGCGCACCTATTTTATCTCGCGATTCCCGTTTGGCACGGACCCTTCCCGCTTGCCGGAGAGGATTCGCTCCCGCAAATATCTTGAATACAATTACGCCGAATTTGTCCGGGAGGCCGCGCCGGACGTGCGGATCGTTACCACGTTTGGCACACGGGGGTTCTTTTTCGGAGACAGCAACCGCATTGTCAGCGGTGACCGTAGCGTGGAGAAAGTGGTCATACGTGGAGCTGAGCCGCAGTACACGGAAGCAATTCCGTTGTTCAGTATCGAGCGCGGGCGCTTCATCAGCGCGTTCGATCAAGAACACGCGCGGCCGGTCGTCGTGCTGGGCGCGGCCATCAGCGAGTCGCTCTTTCCCAACACGGACGCTCTCGGGAAAACAGTGCGCATCAATGGGGCCGCTTACGAAGTTATCGGCGTATTTGAGCACGACCAAGGATTGTTTCTCGGCCCGGGTGTAGACATTTTTGTAGTCATCCCGCTCAGTAATTTCAAAAAGAACTATCCGGAAGCCAAAGAGTTGTTCATGGCATTCACCGTTCCGGAAAACGTCAACGTGGAAACGGCGCAGGGCGAAGTCATACAAACGTTGCGCCGTGTTCGCCGCATTCCCGCGGGGAATGAGAATGATTTCGAGCTGAGTTCGCCGGACTTTCTGAGCAATCTGTGGAACCAGCTGACGGGTGCGCTGGTGATTCTGACGACGGTGATCAGTTCGATCGGCTTGCTGGTGGGGGGCATCGGCGTGATGAACATCATGCTGATCTCCGTAACGGAGCGCACGCAGGAAATTGGCGTACGCAAAGCCATCGGCGCGCGCCGCGCGGATGTCCGCCTGCAATTTCTGCTTGAAGCCGTGGTTCTCACGCTGGTGGGCGGCACTATCGGCATCCTGATCGGCGCCGGCGTTGCCGCAACGGTGCGGACACTAATACCGTCGATTCCCGCGACGCTTTCTTATTTGTGGGTGACGATCGGGTTTACGATCTCTGTCAGCGTGGGTCTGTTCTTCGGCTACTATCCTGCAAATCTGGCGGCCAATCTCGATCCCATCAATTGCCTCAGATACGAATAAGCACTGGCTCGTTCAAAGCCAAAAGGAATCAATAGTGGTCGTGTGGATTTAGAGTGCGGCGGGAAGCTATCTACTGGACCGCAGCGCGCATGACGGTGATTGATTTGAGCATTCTGACCCATCGTGCCGGCCGCTTTTCATGTGGCGTTACCAGCCGGAATGGCCCCTGCTGGGCTGAAAGCGGAGCGCCGTCCATGGTATCTGCGACGATTACTTCGGATTCGAGAATGCCCGAATCCAGTTCCGCCAAGGAGAAAACCACTCGATAGCCGTCCGTCGCTTCGGCGATAACGTAAGTGGCCATCGAAGGACCTCGAAGCTGTTCGCCCTGTGGAACACCGGCTTTGGCAAGGAGGTCTTCCAGAAGGACTCCCTCGTACGCTTCCTTCTTCTTGTCGTGCGGATTCATCACGGTGAGCGTTTTGCGGGGCATCTTCTTGAGGTCAGCAACGGTCAATATCAGAGGGGTGGAAACAGCACCGGTGATTCGGAGTTCCGCAACGGCTGGGGGAGTTTGACCAAACATCTCCCGCGAAGCAGGAGGAAACTGCGCGAGCAGTACAGCAATCATTATGGGAATGCAAATTCGAACTATGCGGGGCACTTGTGCGATTCTGTCGAATTTTGGTCTTGAAGAGTGTCTCAAACTTTTTCCAACATCACTTCTGTGGATTTGATCACCGCGGAAACCTTGTCCCCTACCTTCAGTTTCATCTCATCGGCGCTGCGCTTGGTGATTACGCTCTCAATCAGGTTCTCGCCAACCTGCATCACCACATGAGCCATAACACCGCCGAACTGGATTTCGACAACCTTGCCTTCGAGACGATTTCTGGCTGATAGAGTCATGCGGCAAAGAATACGCTTGGTCCATCGCGGAGTCCAGCCGGAATACGAATCGCCTAGGAACGACGGTTTCCGGAGCCACGATCCGCATGAATTTAGCTAACCACTATTCGATTTAAGTCGATTTGACTTAACGATGTGAACTGTATTGAATTATCGGTTCACCAGCTGAAGGCCGGTCAGCATAGCGGGCCTCGGCGGCCTGCGCGCCTGCCTTCTGTGGTACGGGGGATTCCAAAATGAACGGGAATGATTCAGTCGCCATTGGGCAAGACTTTCTTCCAACACTTCGTAATCGCGCCGGCCGGTCTAATTGGAGACTGCATCGTCTTATCTCGCTGACTTTCCTCCTGATGTTGGCTTGTATGCCCTCAGCCCGGGCTCAAGTTTCCGCGAGCATCAAAGGCACCGTCACGGACCCCTCGAATGCGCCAGTCCCTTCCGCGGCCGTAAAGACGAGGAACCTCGAAACCGGAGCGATACGAAGCAGTATCACCGACGATGCTGGCCGCTATCTCGTCCTGTCGCTTCCCGTGGGCGAGTATGAAATAAGAGTTACCAAAGCGGGCTTTCAAGATGCCATCCGCAGCGGGATTCACCTTGTTGTAGGCGAGGAAGCAGACGTCGATCTCCGGCTGCAGGTTGGAGTCGAGATTTCACAAATCACGGTCACGGCCGACGCTCCGATCGTAACCACTACTACCAAGGACATTAGTGGCCTTGTTGGAGAGCAGGCCGTGAAAGAGCTTCCATTGAACGGACGAAGCTATGACCTGCTTCTTCCACTCAATCCGGGCATCGTCAATTTCACTTCGCAAAAAACGGGTGGCACGGGCATCTCCAACTCGACGACCGCGAACAATTTTGCCGTCTCCGGGAATCGTCCGCAGCAGAATATTTTCCTGTTGAATGGCGTCGAGTACACCGGCGCCGCGGAAAACAACATGCAACCCGGCGGAACCAGCGGCATGCTGCTGGGAGTCGACGCCGTCCGCGAATTCAACGTGCAACGTGATTCCTACAGCGCGGAGCTCGGCAAGCGCCCCGGTGGCCAAGTCATCATCGCCACGCGAGCGGGTAGCAACCAATTGCACGGATCTGCTTTCGAATTTTTGCGCAACAACGCCCTCGATGCGCCAAATTTCTTTGACCAAGGTTCTGCACCGCCTTTTCAACGCAACCAGTTTGGAGCCTCCCTGGGCGGGCCAATTCGCTCCGACAAAACTTTCCTCTTCGGCAACTACGAGGGATTTCGCCAGAACCTGCATCAGACTTCGGTGGCTTTCGTTCCAGGCCTGGCGGCGCGCGCGATTGCAGCACCAAGCGTACAACCGCTGCTCAATCTGTGGCCCACGCCTCCTGTCGGCACGCCCGAACTGAATATCCCCGGCCAAACCTACGGAATTTCTGAAGTCTTCAGCAGCCCTCTCCAGGCGATCCGCGAGGACTTTGGAACAGTTCGCCTCGACCATATTTTCTCCGAAAAAGACTCACTCGCGGCCATCTACACCGTCGACGATGGTCGCGACGTGACCGCCACGCCTCTGAACCCCTTCAGTTCGGACATTATGAACCTGCGTGCGCAAGTTCTTAGTCTAGAGGAGACGCACATTTTCTCGCCTTCGTTGTTAAACACCGTCCGCGTCGGTTTTTCGCGTGCCGGCTATTTTTTCACTGGAGAGCCTACTCCCGGCACACCCGCGGCCAGCGTTCCCGGTTTTCTGACCGGTCTTCCTGTGGGCGCGGTCGTGGTCGGGGGCGCCGCGACGTCGAACCCACAAGCGACTATAGGTTTGGCGGGGAGCAACAATGGCAGCAATCTCCGGATTCACCGAAATCTGTATACCGCCGAAGATCGCGTCACCCTCACGCACGGACGGCATCAATTAAGCTTCGGCGCCTGGTTCCAGCGATTTCAGTCCAACGAGACCATTGCTCTCAGCCAATACGGGCAGGCCACGTTTACGAGTCTGACGACCTTCCTCCTGGGAAGTATTGGAAGTTTTCTTTTTGATCCGGCTCCGACGGCAATGAACTGGCGTTCTACTTTCGGGGCGCTTTATGCAGAGGATGTCATCCGCCTAAGCCCCAAGCTGACTCTGTCTCTCGGTTTCCGGGACGAATTCTCGACCGGATGGAACGAAGCGCAAGGCCGCGCGGCCAACTACACTTTCGCTAACGGAATCATTTCATCGCAGCCGCATATCGGGAATTCTTTCTTCACCGCCAACAACGCAAAACTTTTGCCGCAACCCCGGATCGGCGTAGCCTGGAGCCCCCTCGGGCCGAAAACTGTCCTGCGCGCCGGTTTCGGGATGTACAACGATTTGCAAGACGCACTGGGGTATCGCGCGGACCAAAACGCTCCTTTCAATCCGACTTACACGCTCGCGAACACAACTGTATCGAAGCTTCCCATTGACCCTTCGGCGCCTGTGCCAGCCGCCGCGAAATTAGTTCCGGGCGGAGTCCAGCCGGATATGCAGACGCCAACGCTCATTTCCTGGTCTCTTCGTATCCAGCGCGAGATCACTCCCAATACCGCGCTCACCGTCGGCTACGTCGGTTCCCACGGTTACCACGAATTGATCGGCATTGACGCGAACGAACCCTTTCCCGTGATTTGTCCCGCGTCACCGTGCCCTGCAACTTATCCGGCTACTTTCCCCGCAGGTTTAGCCGGCACGCCCGTCCCCGCAGGAAGCTACTTCGTTCCCACCGCGACGAAGGCCAATCCCGCCCTGGCGAATACCTGGACTTGGTTTTCAGAAGGAGACAGCTTTTACCATGCGCTTCAAGTGGATCTAAATCATCGTTTCAGCAGAGGGCTGTCGTTCCGCGGCGTCTACACTTTCTCGAAGACCCTCGACGATGGAGATTCCCTGAACGCCACGACTTCTGGCGGCGGGCCGGCGCTGGCTTCCAACCCTTTCAATCTGCGCACTGATTGGGGACTCGCCACGTTTGACGTCCGGCATATTGCGGTGATCAGTGGAACCTATACGCTGCCCATCGGCCACGGAAAGCGTTTCCTCGGCGATCTTGGCGGTTTCGGCAACGCTGCCGCGAGTGGATGGACCGTCAATTCCATCGTTACCTTGCAAGGCGGCTTCCCCTTCACTCCGCAGCTTAGCTACAACCCCTCGAACAACGGCGACACTCGGAACCCCGTTCGCCCGTTCGCAAACCCTGCTTTCACCGGGCCGGTGATTCTTGGCACACCGGCTAAGTGGTTTGACCCCAACGCGTTTCTGGCGCCGGCGAACACCCCCGCAAATGCCGGCTTTTATGGCAACCTGCGAAGAAATACGTTGATTGGTCCGGGCCTCGCCACCTGGGATTTCTCCGCGCTCAAAGACACGCGGATTCGCGAGCAGTTGAATTTTCAGTTCCGCGCCGAGATCTTCAATATCCTGAACCGCGCCAATTTCAACCAGCCCAACGCCGTTGTATTTACTCCTTCGGGAGTTTCGCCCACCGCCGGAGTCATCACCAGCACCACCACCACCGCGCGCCAAGTGCAGTTCGGCCTGAAACTGCTTTGGTGACCGCCGGCACTACTGCGACCGCGTCTGGTGCTGCGCAAAGATAGCCTGGCGCATCGCTGGGACCCAGTCACGCCTGACCGCCTGACACTGATGTCACGGGCCGAGTCCCTTCATCTCGGCGAGACTTCGATTGCCGCATGGCACCCTGGCAGGCTAGAATAGATGGGTTCAGGAGGACTGACTTAGTGTTAACGATTCGTCTGTCAAGGATTGGCAAGAAAAAGAAGCCCTTTTACCGCGTAGTGGTCATTGAGCGGACCCGGCCGCGAGACGGCCGTGTGAAGGAAGCGGTGGGCACCTACGATCCGCTAAAGAAACCGGCGGAGATCAAGCTTAATGCAGACCGTATCAAGTATTGGATGGGACTTGGCGCGCAGCCGAGCGACACCGTACGCAGTTTCCTTAAGCAACAGAAGATCGCTTAGTTTCGGCGCCTTCCTGAAATTTGCGCGTCCCCCGGTTTCACCGGGGGCGCCATTCCCAGGCACTCTATGAAGGATCTGGTTGAAGCCATTGCCCGAGCCCTCGTGGATCATCCCGAGGACGTACAGGTGAAGTCCGTCGAAGGGTCGGAGGTTACCGTGCTGGAGCTGCGAGTGCATCCGGAAGATCTGGGGAAGGTGATCGGACGCCAGGGGCGGACGGCAAAGGCGATTCGAACACTGCTCGGCGCGTCTGGGATGAAGCTGCATAAGCGGTTTACGCTGGAAATCCTGGAAGATTGACTGCGTCGCGATCATTTTTTCCGTAGACCTTTGAACGGTCCCACTTCTCATTGAGCACTCAAACTCCACGCTGGGTCCTGGTTGCGCGCATCCTTAAGGCGCGCGGCAACAAGGGCGAAGTCGCCGCTGAACTCCTCACCGATTTTCCGGAACGCTTGACAAGACTGCGGGAAGTTTTTGTTGGACATGCGGAAGGCAAGAATGAGCCGCGGCGCATGGCGCTGAAATCTTGCTGGCTGAGCCAAAATCATCGCGGACAGGCGGTTTTTCATTTTGAAGCGGTCGAGTCAATCTCAGAGGCGGAAAAGTTCCGCGGGCTGGAGGTGCTGCTTCCGTTCGAACAGCGCGTGACGCTGCCGGCGGGACAATATTTCGTGGCGGACCTTATCGGCTGTGCGGTGTTTGAAAACCCACTCATGCGTCCGATCGTCTCTTCTTCACCATGCTCGCTCGCCGAAGCGCCGTCGCTTCTCGGGACGGTGCGCGATGTACAATTTCCCGGTGAGGAATTTTCCGGGACCCCGTTACTGGAAGTGGAGACCTCGCAGGGGGAAATCCTGATTCCACTGGCCTTGGATATCTGCACGAAGATCGACACCGCCGCCCGACGCATTGATGTGCTTCTGCCCGATGGCCTTCGTGACCTCAACCGCGAATAGAGGCCGTACGCTCCTTCCGATGTCTCCCAGGCGAGTTATTGAACGTCAATCGTCGTGACGCTGTAGGCCGGAAGTGTAAGGGTCAGCGAGAAGCCGTTCACGGCCATCGTTCCGATCGAAACCGGCTGGACAACCGTCTGCGCCGAGGCAGAAGGACCCGTTATCTGGTAGAGATGCGCCGTGCCGGAGAGAGCCTGCCCAGTGATGGCCGTAACTTTTGCGGCATTGGTGCGGTTGATGGCCACGAAAACGACGCGGCCAGGCACGGTGCTGTCCGTACTTGCGTAAACGACGACGGTTGCGACATCGCTTGAGGTTGACTGCAGAGAAGTGTCGCCGAAATTGGCGTTAAGACCGTCGAAACCGCGATAGGCTCGGAAGCCCGCCAGTGTGTAGGAATACGTGCCGTTTGGAGGCCAGAAGTTGGCCGCAAAAACTCCCATACTGCCGAAGAGGCCAAGATTGTCGGCTTGGGCGATGGTTCCGGCGATGTGATTGAAACCACCGTTCTCGTACTCGGAAATGGAAATCTTCATGCCCGGGTTATTGGCCGCGATTTTCGCCTGGAGACGCCCCAGAATGTTAATGGGGCCGCCAAGCACGCCCGTAATCCAGGAGTTCTCTGTAAACGTCGAGTCCCACAAGCTGCGTGGACTCTGCACGATAGCTTGTACCTGGGCATCCGTGAGCGTGGACCCGGTGAGATTGATGACCCTCGTGGTGCCATCCGTAGCTTCCGAATACCAATGGAAATCGTAGACGTCCACGACAGGTTTGCCATACGAAGTGGAAGCGGTTTTTATCCCCGCCATGTACTTGTCCGCGAACCAGTTCGCGCCGCTGGGCGTTGGGCTCAGAGTCGGATCCCCTTGCCAACTATAGATGCCTTCAAATCCGTAGTTAACGGGACCAAAGATCACCGCATTGGGAAACTGGTCCTTTAGAGCCTCTGACAGCGCAGCCGTGTTCGCAATGAAGTTGCTCGAGGAGATGTTCGTTGAGCCCTGAACCTCTGCGTGAGTGGAATTCCAGAGATCCGGCTCATTGTCGAGGTCAATAAAAGTGGGGTGCATTGGGCTGGCGCCGAAGATCCCTTGGCCTGGGAACTTCTGGTCCAGGGCCCAGGCGAACTCGTCCATATAAACATAAGCATCGCTCGTGGGAGGAGTGAGCGTGAACGGCGTAGCGTCCTTGGTGCTCTTTTTATAGATCACCTGCTTAAAGCGCGACAGGTTGGGGAAGGGCTGAGCAACTGGGCCGCTCTCATCCGCTGAAACATAACCCTGGAGTTGCACGGTCACCAGACTTGCGAGGCCTGCGCCCTGGTCTGCGGCGATGAAACTCCGCACTGCTTCGGCCGGAGTTGGGCTGCTGCTTAGATAGCTGTCGTTTTGGTAGAGGTAATCACTGCCAGCGTTCGACGCGTTGGTCTCCCAGTTATAGGCGGTCCAGCGGTTGCCGCCGTCGCGGTCAAAAGTGAAGTTCGGCTGGGGAACAGTATTTCCAGAATAAAAATTGGTGCCGTAAATGTAAGGAGAGATCGCCTTGGTCTTAGTGGGATCTACGGTGATCGTTACGTCCGCGACGGGGGGCGGGGGTGCGACAGGTGTTGCATTTACTTCTGCGGAATTGGCGCTCGGGCCATAGGAGTTGTACGCAGAAACGACGTAATAATACTTCGTTCCGTTGGCTACGTTGTTGTCCGGATAGCTGGTCGTAGACACCGCCGCGATTTGGGCTTCAGCGCCGCTGGTTGTCGAGCGCTTGACGTAATAGCCCGTTGCGCCAGTGCTCGCGTTCCACGTCAGATTGACCTGCGCGTTGGCGGCCGCGGCCGCGAGACCGGTAGGTGCTGTGGGCGCGGATGCGCCTCCCCCGCCACCGTTGCCGCCGCCCCCGTAGGCTCCACAACCCGCCAGCCAAGCTACGGCCACGGTCAAGCATAGGAACATTAAAATGTGGTTCAGGCGAACGGCAAACTTCATGAGGTAGGCCTCCCGGCAACTTCAATAGCGGGTTCGCAAGTTCTGCGCCACTGTTTCCCGCTGGCTCGAGACAACTTGTTCCGTAGCAAGAGGTTATAGGGGAGTGGAGGTGACTGGCAAGCTGTCCGATGGGACAGAAAAAGGACCAATCACGGGGTTAGCCAGAGCCTAGGTCGCAGAGAGCGGCACTCGCGAGTTGCTGAACTTGGCGCGACGATTGGCGGCCTGCCAGTCGATTCGTTAAACTGTCGGTGCATGCGCTTCGACCTGATCACCATCTTTCCAGAGTTCTTTGCTGGGCCGCTCAGCTACGGCATTCTGCGGCGCGCGCGGGAAAACGGACTGGTCGAGGTCAATGTGCAGGACCTGCGGATTTTTACGAGGGATCGCCACCGTACCGTGGATGACCGGCCGTTCGGCGGCGGTGAGGGCATGGTATTGAAGCCGGAACCGCTATTTGAAGCGGTGGAGTCGCTGCTGGGGTATGGCGTCGGCGACGCCTCGAAGCCGGGCGCTGACGACCCGAAGACCGCGATTGTGCTGATGTCGGCGTCAGGAAAATTGTTCCGGCAGGAAACGGCGCGCCGCTACGCACAATTGGAGCGAATTGTTTTTATTTGCGGCAGGTATGAGGGAGTGGACGAACGCGTGACGGAGCATCTGGCAACGGAGGAAATATCCGTTGGCGATTTCGTATTGAGCGGCGGCGAGCTGCCGGCCATGATGGTCGTGGACGCGGTCACGCGCTTGTTGCCAGGAGCGCTGGGAAATGAGGCTTCGTCGCAAAACGAATCTTTCAGCGCTGTCATTCCGTCGGGATCGAAGGCGCTTCATCCGGTGGGCAGCGCGAGTCACCAGTCACCAGTCACTAGCCACGTTCTGCTGGATTTTCCGCATTACACGAGGCCGGCGGAATACCGCGGCTGGAGCGTTCCCGAAATCCTGATCGGTGGAAACCATGCGGAAGTCGCCAAGTGGAGGCGCGCCGCGGCTCTTGAGAAGACCCTGCGCAATCGGCCTGATCTGTCAGGGAAGGAATAAAATGTCCCTGCTTGAGGTTTACATTCATCCTACTGGACGACGGGGCAGTGGACTGGAGACCGCCTTGGCCCTTGAGCCGCGCGCCGAGATAAGCGGGAAATACGAGGGACTATGGACAATCTGATCCACGAAAATGGCAACGGCTTGGAAAAGCCGATCGCCATTTACTACGAGCATCCGGACTGGTTCCGGCCGCTGTTTCAACAACTGGATGAGCGCGGCGTGCCGTGGCTGAAGATCGATGCGCGGCACCACAACTACGATGTAGCTTCACCGGAACGGGAATATTCGCTGCTCTTCAATCGCATGAGTCCTTCGGCGTGGCAGCGGGGATTGGGCCACGCGATTTTCTATACGTTGAACTACTTGGCGCACCTTGAGGCTCGGCGTGTGCGCGTGGTGAACGGGTACCGCTGCTTCAATCACGAAATCTCGAAAGCGCTGCAATTGACGAACCTGGAAAAACTGGGATTGCCTTATCCGAAAGCCCGCGTCATCAATCACCCGTCCCAGGCGCTCGACGCCGCGGAAGCCATCGGGTATCCCGTGGTGATCAAGCCGAACATCGGCGGCAGCGGCGCCGGAATTGAACGGTTCAATTCGGCGGCGGAATTGCGCGCGGCGGTGGAGGAGAATCGCCTCTATTTTGGGATCGATTCCACGGCGCTGGTGCAGGAAGCGTTTACGGCGCGCGACGGAATCATTACGCGCGTCGAAGTCCTTGGCGGAAAGTTTCTGTACGCCATCCAAATTCACATTACCGGCGAGAGTTACAATTTGTGCCCGGCGGATATCTGTCAGAACACGCGCGGCGAGGAATTGACGCGCATCGCTTGCCCGGTGGATGCGCCCAAGAGCGGAATGAAAGTGGAAGGCTACGCGGCACCGCGCCAGGTGATCGAAGATGTGGAACGCATCGTGGAACTTGCTGGCGTCGAAGTCGGCGGTATCGAGTATGTGATCGACGACCGCACGGGCCGCCAGCTTTATTACGACGTGAACGCGCTCTCCAATTTCGTTGCCGATCCCGTGCGCGTGATCGGCTTCAATCCATACGCGCGACTGGCGGACTTCCTGATCGCGGAGGCGCGGCATCACGAGGGGAGTCGCAGCGAGCGCGTTGTTGCGAGCAGAGGCCCGCGATGAGATACGGATACTGGCTCCCTGTTTTCGGCGGGTGGTTGCGCAACGTTGAAAACGAAAACATGGAAGTAAGCTGGGCGTATGTGAAGAAGCTGGTGCAGCGGAGTGAACAAATTGGTTTTGACCTTACGTTGATCGCGGAGCTGAATCTCAACGACATCAAGGGCGTCGAAGCGCCTTCACTGGATGCTTGGTCCACGGCGGCAGCGCTGGCCGCGGTGACCGAGCGCATAGAACTGATGGTGGCAGTGCGGCCCACGTTCCATTTGCCCGCACTGCTGGCCAAACAGGCCGCCAACATCGACCGGATCAGCAATGGCCGGCTCACTTTAAACGTAGTTTCTTCCTGGTGGGCAGACGAGGCGCGCAAGTATGGCGTGGCGTTCGAACAACATGACGATCGCTACGCGCGCACCAGCGAATGGCTTGACGTCCTGGACGGAGTGTGGAAGCAGGACCATTTTTCATATTCCGGAAAGTATTACCGCGTGGACGACAATGTGCTCGAACCCAAACCCGCGGCGAAGCCACGGCCAACGCTGTACGCTGGCGGCGAATCTCCCGCAGCAAAAGAGCTGATCGCCGAAAAATGCGACGCCTATCTAATGCACGGCGATCTGCCGGATCGCGTCGGTGAGAAAATCGCGGATTTGCGGGATCGCCGTGCGCAGCACAATTTGCCGCCCCTCAAATTCGGGGTCGCTGGATATGTGATTGTCCGTGAAACGGAAGCCGAAGCTCAAGATGAACTGCGGCGCATCACCGATGTTCAGCAATCCGCTGCGGGATACGCAAACTACCAGCAATGGCTTGCCGGAACGCAACTGGAGCAACGCGTTTCCCTGGAAGATTACTCAGTTTCGAATCGCGGCTTGCGCTCCGGCTTAGTTGGCACACCCGGACAGGTCGCCGAGCGTCTGGCGCAATTCGAAGCGGCCGGCGTCGACCTAGTGCTGCTGCAATTCAGCCCGCAGTTGGAAGAGATGGAGCGTTTCGCAGAAACTGTTATCCGGGGGCGGACGTCGACACCCGCAATCGCGCGATGAATCAGAATAGTAATCTCCAAGTTGAATGAAAAAAGCATTGAACAGCGTAAGGATTACTCGGGCGCTCCTGCGCCGACTACATCGACCCATGATAGATCGCGCTCGTCGACACGTTTGACGATCAATTGATCACCATCCGCGCACCAGACATAGATAAAAGACCCAGTGGGCAGCCTTTTGTACTTTTCAGAAATATTCACGGTGCCCGCAACGGGAACCAACTGCGCGTTTGGCACTCCCGGCCGGGCCCACACTTGGTACAAGCCTGTGAGGCGGTGCGAACCGTCTAATATAATGTTACTGAAGCTCGCGTAAACTCTTCCGTCTTCCGTAACGGCGAAGCCTTCTGCGTTTCCATGCCACTCTGGGGCTATGTCCAATTTCCAGCGCGTCAATTCAAGGGTTGCGAGACTGACTTCTGCATATTCGTCTGTGAATTCCAGGTAGACGGACACTTTGTCCTTGCCACACCGCAAAAAGCTTCCGAAAGGGACAAACCACGGTCGGCTCGATCCCACCGCGGCGCTCACTGAGGTCTCCGGCAGAAAACTGTGCAACAGTCCCTTTTCAAAACTGAAGTGCCGAAGAACGTTGGTGTCATGTTCTTGACCGTCATTCGGGCTCACACTCTTCCCTAGGCTCCATATTGTGCCGTCGGGCGCTTCGCAGATTTGCTCAGGCTTGAAGGAGCCTGTGAGCAGCGACTGCACTGTGGTTCCTGCGAGGTCCGTCTTGGCGATATAGCCAGGAGTGGAACCGTCCTTCAGGATGGCCCCGCCCGCTGCGAGAATTGCCCCATCTTTGGTGGCGGCGGTTCGTCGAATCCTTACACCCCCGGCGCCCTGGGGCCAGACTCGCCCCTCCCTGATTCGTTTCCCCGTTGCGTCGTACATCTTAACCATCGCCGTATCGGGATTTTGATTTATTTCAATCTCGTGGTGGATCACGAATCCACGATCCACATCAGGCAAAATGCCATGTCCATAGATGGCTTCCGGATAGGAAACAGTCCGGACGGTTTCTGAAATCCGGCCGGCGTCGGTCCCTTGCGGCTGATTCTGAGCTTGAAGCCCAGTGCCGGAACACACCAGCAGCATCCCGACCATCATTTTAAAAAGTTGTTTGAGTTTGCTCACGGCAGCGGACCTCCCGCCGATCAAACGACATCGTATCCAAGATTAGAGTACTTCTGGTGCTTCGCGTCAATCAAGACTTCCTGAAAGACAAGCTTTATAGCGGGGGCCGCTCAATTGTCGTGGTGTTCCAACCAGAAAAATCGTTCGTGGCGCCTGACTGCGTATAAGTGATGCGCCGTGGAAGATGAGTCTTCAGGTCTAGACAGATGGTGTAGGGGGCCATCTGCGGCCACTCGTTACCGTAGTCGATGCTCCAGTCCTGGCAGGATCCCCCATTAATGGATTGCAGTTCGCCTTTGACCATTGTCCCCGCTCTTCGGCGCGGCAACTCGATGATGGCATTGAACACCGTATTCTGCACAATCACAGGTCCCTTGCCGCATTCCTTTAGCGCGGGGGAATCACCAGCTGAGGGGCTCTTCGTCCAGTTTCCCTCCAAGTTTTCAACATACGTCGCGTCACTGGTGTAGACGGTGGATTGTTGTCTGATGACGTTATCCGGCGTCCGGCTTCTGAAGACGGACCTGTAGTCCGCCGGGCAAGTGACCTCAATCCGATCCTTGAAGGTAGTATTGTTCGAGTTTCCGGGCTGAGAAGAGCTCTCGATGGTCCAACTCTTGGCCTGGCCGACGGCAGCCTTGCACCGTGCCAATGCCAGCGGGCCGGATTCCGACTGGAGGCGGAAAAGACCTAGCGCTACAACAACGATCAGAACGGCAATGGCGAGTGCGGTCTTCACGATTTGGACGCGCCCCGAGGGCAGAATAACTCTGACGCGGTTGAAATGAAGCGAATGTTCGAGTGGGATTGCGCTAGGCGTAACCTTCCGCGCAGAACTGGCGAGTCGGCTTGAGTAGGATGATCGTAGAGGTCCCAGCACGGTCACCGCAATACTTTCAGCCGCCGTAGATCGACGCCGCAGGCGGGATTCCACTAGGAAATTAGCCACAATTTGTCTATAATTATGGATTGTCTCTAATGAGCTGGCCCCGCCTGAGTGGGTCTGCAAGGAAACAGGAACATGAATCCGGTAATTCGTAAACTCCATGAAGCGCAATTGCGGAAAGACCTTCCCGAGTTCCGCCCGGGCGATACCGTACGCGTCAACGTCCGCCTGCAGGAAGGCGAAGGCGAAAAGGTGAAAGAGCGCCTCCAGGCATTCGAGGGCGTGGTGATTTCCAAGAAGGGCCGCGCGTCCAGCGCGACCTTTACGGTGCGCCGCGTGAGCTTTGGCGTCGGCATCGAGCGCATTTTCCCTTTGCACTCGCCGACCATCAGCACGATTGAAGTGGTAGGCAAAGGTAAAGTTCGCCGTGCACGGCTGTACTACTTGCGCGATTTGAAGGGCAAAGCTGCACGCATCAAGCGCGCGGCGCGCGAGGAAGTGGCGGCTGTAGCCGTCGCGGGAACCGAAGCGAAGGCTTAAGCTACTCTTCTCAATCTCACGTACGGATTAAGGTGAAAGCCCCGGACTGCAACCGGGGCTTTTTCATTTCCGTTATTTTCCATCAGGGCTGAACGTTCGTGACGCCTTCGGCGCCTGCTTTGGGGAAATGCTTTTCGTACCAGGCGATGCAGCGGTCGGTGGAATCGATGTTGTGCTTGACTTCGCTCAGGCCATGGCCTTCGCGTGGGTAGCGCACGAAGATGGCTTCCGTGCCCACATCTTTCAAGGCGATGAAAAACTGCTCGGCTTCGGCGATAGGCACGTCATTGTCATTTTCGCCGTGCATTAACATCGTCGGCGTGTGCGCGGCAGCCACATGCTTCAGCGCGGAGCGTTCCCACGCGACATCCATCAGGTTGCCCTGGTGCAGGAATTGGCCGAATTCCATTTCTTCATACTGGTTGTAATAGGTCATGTAGTTGTAGCTGACCAAGTTGGCGATCCCGGCGATGGGAATGGCGGCCTTGAATTCATTCGTCTGCGTGATGAGCCAATCGGTGAGTTGGCCGCCATAGCTCACGCCCTCGATGCCCATGCGCTCGCGATCGAGCCACAAATAACGGCGCACTGCCGCGCTCACTCCATACAGCACATCTTGGCCTTCGTTTCCGTCCTGATCGCCAAAAACAGCATCAGCGAATTTTTGTCCGTACCCTGTCGAGCCGCGATAGTTCACTTGCAGGGTCGCCCACCCGTGAGCTGCGTAAACCTGATTCTTGAAATTGAACACCGGACCGTTCTGCCCATGCGGCCCGCCGTGAATATTAACGATCAGAGGATGCTTCGATGTGGCGGTCATCGCCAGCGGCTTGGTGAGAAAAGCTTCAACTTCAAACTTGTTATCGTTGCTGATAAAAGTGAAAGACTCGACTTCGGCCATCTGTTTTCCGGCGAACAGTTCCGCATTCAAATCGGTCAGCTTACGTGGCGCGGCGCTGCCGGTCTTGAGATAGAGTTGAGCCATGTCGTGTGGCGACGCGAAGCCATACGCGATCGTTCCGTCTCTTCCAACAGACCAGGCGCCCACGCCTCCCGTGTCTTTCACCACATACTCCGGCTTACCGCCAGAAATCGGCAATCGCACCAAATGGTTGCTGCCGCGTTCCTGCACGGTGAAGTAGACAGCGCTGCCGTCCGGCGCCCATCGCGGCACACCCTGGCGGTTATCCAGGACGGCGCCGATTTCGCGGCGCTCGCCGCCGTCGGCGTTCATCACTCAAACGTGCGTGTCTTCCATGGTCGTCTCACGGTCAGTCAGGCCGCGGCGAGTTCCGCGAAAGACGATGCGCTTGCCGTCGGGCGACCATAGCGGCTCGTATTCGTTGTATTCCGTTGCCGTCAGACGGCGAATGCTGTTGTCGGAAACCTTTAAAGCGAACACATCGTAATTGAAAAACTCATCTTGATTCGGCTCGCGATTCGAACAGAAAAGAATCTCCTTGCCGTTAGGCGACCAATCGATGGAATGCTCATCGGTGTTGCCCTGGGTAAGTTGCCGCACCTGCTTGCTGGACAAATCTACGACGAAGATATGCAGGCGCAAATTGTCGTTGAAGCGCGTCATTCCTTCGCCGGCGTCGGGCTTATATAAGTAGCGCGTGATCACCATGGGATCGCCGCTGGCTTCCGCAGCTTCTGAACCGGGAATCGAGGAAATGAACGCGATTTGCTTGCCGTCAGGCGACCATGTGAATTCTTTGCCCGTGCCCGGCAAGGGACTGTTTGTGCCTTCTGGAGAGGCAAGAAGAGTGACATCAGAGCCATCCGGCCGCACGACGAACAATCCGCCCTTTTCGCCCTGATGGCCGTCAAACGCCAGCCATTTGCCATCTGGTGACCACAGTGGGCTGCCGCCGGAGTCTTTATCGCCGCCGACACGAACGGATTTCTTCGTATCGACATCCATGATCCAAAGCTGACCCCACGGGCGACCCGGCCGATCGCGCATCGTCACGCTATACGCGATGCGGTGGCCGTCTGGTGACAGCTCCACACTCCCGACCGAGCGCAAACGCGATAGGTCGCTGCTGGTCAGTCCCTGTGCCTCGCCAGACGGAGCACCACAGAGCAGCGTGGCGGCACACAACGCCAACACCATGGCGGCAAACAAAACAGGCTTGCGGTGAAGGTGCATGAAGTTCTCCCTTTGCTTGAATGGCGACGTGAATTGGACCTGACATGGTAGGCCGCGGCTCAGGCCGCGGTCAACGAGCCGGACCGGATTGCACTGTTGTATCGGAGCATTGCGCGAAGGCAGTCCCCGGTTAGAGGATGCCATCCACTAGTCCAATTTAGACTATCGCCCTGTTGACATTCAACAGGAAGAAGTTTATGCTCCTGTCGTTTATCAACAGGAGAAAATATGGCTCCTCCCCGCGGTGAAGTTCTGCAAGGCACCCTCGATCTGATTGTTCTGCAAACTCTTCACGCCATGGGGCCGCTGCACGGTTACGGCATCGCCCAGCGCGTCAAACAGGTTTCCGAAGATCTACTCAAGCTGAATCAGGGCACGCTGTATCCGGCGCTTCTGCGCCTCGAACAGCGCGGCTGGATCGGTTCGAAATGGGGCGCCTCGGAGAACAACCGCAAGGCAAAGTTCTACTCGCTCACCCGCGCCGGCCGCAAACAATTGCTCGCAGAGACCGAGAGCTGGGAGCGCATGACCGCGTTGATGGCGCGCCTGCTCGGTGGCACGGAAGGAGCCTGAGGATGGAATGGCTCCGCATTGTCGCCGCGCGTTTCAGCAGCCTGCTCCGCAAGAACCAACTGGACCGGGATCTTGAAGCCGAGTTCCGCGCGCATTTGGAGATGCTCACAGAAGAAAATATTCGGCGCGGCATGAGTCTGGGGGAAGCGCGCCATGCCGCGCGCCGCGAGTTCGGCGGCATCGAGCAGACCAGAGAGCTTTACCGCGAACGCCGCGGCCTGCTTTGGATCGACAACTCCCTCCAGGATATCCGCTTTGCCTTCCGCATGCTCACAAAGCGGCCCGGGTTCACTTTCGCCGCGGTTTTCACTCTCGCGCTGGGCATTGGAGCAAACACCGCCATCTTCACCGTCGTGCATTCCGTCCTGCTTCAACAGTTGCCATTTCCCCATGCCAGCCGGCTAGCCATCGTCTGGTCGGTTTATGGAAACGAAGGGCGGGCACCCGCTTCCGGGCCCGAACTCGCTGCCATCCGGGAGCAGAGTCACTTATTTGAAGATCTCGGCGGAATCTGGGCGCAGAGCGGAGCTTTAACGGGAGAAGGCGAGCCAGAGCAGGTAAAGGTTGGCATGATGACGGCCAACTTTTTCGGGATCCTGGGCACCAACCCCCAGCTGGGACGTTTCTTTGCTCCCAGTGAGGAAGGTCCCGGTGCGCCGTTTGTCGCGATCATAAGCGATGGACTCTGGCATCGCCGCTTCGGGGCAGATCCGCACATGATTGGTCGGGCCGTCCGGCTAAACGGCCAGCCCACCACTATCGTTGGCATCATGCCACCAGGATTCAAAATTATTTTCCCGGAAGGCTCCAGTGTTCCGCCTGAAATGGACGCTTTTGTTCCTTTCCGCAGTCAGCTCTCCAGCGATCCTCCGGACCAAAGCTATCTCCGAGTGATTGGACGCCTTCGCGGTGGAGCCACCATTCCGCAGGCGCAGCAGGAACTGGAGACCATCGCTGCGCTTCTCCGTTCCAAATTCACCACTTTCGTCGAACCTCCGCTTGGCCTTCAAGCTGTTCCGCTCCAAGGCGACCTGGTTCGAAATATCCGTCCCGCGCTGCTGGCGCTGTTCGGTGGAGCAGGCCTGGTACTTCTGATTGCATGCGCGAATGTAGCCAATCTGTTGCTCTCCAGGGCGAATGAACGTGCTCGCGAAATCACGCTGCGAATTGCGATGGGCGCTGGACGCGGGCGCCTGATTCGGCAGTTGCTCACCGAGAGTGTCTTGTTGTTCTGCTGTGGCGCCGCTGCGGCCATCAGTTTCGGATGGGGTGCGCTCCGTTTGCTTCTGGCCATGCAGCCGAAGGAAATGGAGCGGCTCTCAGCCATTCAGATGGACGCAACCGTATTCGTCTTCACCTTCGCCGTTGCGATTGCGGGGGGTTTACTATTTGGACTGGCCCCCGCTCTTGAAGCCGGAAAAGTCGATCTGGCACGGGCGTTGAATGCCGTCCGGCAGTCGGCCAGCCCGGCCAGCCGGCAACACAGCAGTGTGCTGGTAAGCGCAGAGGTGGCCCTCGGCTTTATTCTCCTGACCGGCGCGGGCTTGATGCTGCAAACTTTCGCAAAACTGCTGCAGGTCAATCCGGGTTTCGCCCCCGCGAATG
>Ga0210406_10000995_pt1 | contig 36448 bp, 32 predicted proteins | sample IncBWC30MmetaG_FD_155454 | JGI IMG/M metagenome (GOLD analysis project Ga0210406, IMG submission 155454) | Forest soil microbial communities from Barre Woods Harvard Forest LTER site, Petersham, Massachusetts, United States - Inc-BW-C-30-M | ecosystem: Environmental > Terrestrial > Soil >... | reverse complement strand
CGAGCCTGCGGCGAATTCTATCGGGCGGCTCCGCGGTGCCGCTCGCCATGATCGCGAAATTCGACGAGCGCTTTGGCATCGAACTGCGGCAGGGTTGGGGCATGACCGAAACCACCGCGGCCGCGACCATCAGCTGCTTGACCAAGGAGCAACTGCAATCACCGCCGGCGCAGCGGCACGCGGCGGCGGCCAATTGCGGCAAGACCGTCTTCGGCATCGACATCAAGGTGGTCGCCGAGGACGGCACCACATTGCCTCGAGACGGCACCTCGCAGGGCGAACTGATGGTGCGCGGTCAATGGATCGTCAGCGGCTATTACAAGAGCGATACGTCGCCGCTGCGCGATGGATGGTTTCCCACCGGCGATATCGCAACCATCGACCCGCACGGCGTCCTGCAGATACGCGATCGCGCCAAGGACTTGATCAAGACCGGCGGCGAATGGATCAGCTCGATCGATTTGGAAAATACCGCCATAGCGCATCCGTGTGTCGCGGCGGCCGCGGTGATCGGCGTCAAGCATCCGAAGTGGCAGGAACGTCCGCTGCTGTTCATCGTGCGCAAACCCGGGCACAGCCTCGAACCGGCGGACATCTTGAGCTTTCTCGCGGAGCGCGTGGCGAAGTGGTGGGTGCCCGAGGAAGTCATATTCTTGGAATCGCTTCCCGTGGGCGGCACCGGCAAGGTTCAGAAGGCGCTGCTGCGGGAACAATACGCGCGTGTTTTCGAATAGTCAGAGGTCTGTCATGAGAATCCATCTTGTCGCCTTGAGCTTGGCCCTGTCGCCGCTATTGACGGTGCAGGCCGCGGACGACCCGCCGGCCGATTCGTCGCTGGCGCGGGATCAGGCCAAGACGTTCAGCGAAGCCGTGAAGCACGACGCCAAAGTCGTCGCCGACGCCGCCAAGGATGGCGCGAAACACGTCGCTGCGACGGCCAAGGCGGTGGCGCATGAAGTTGCGGCGGCATCCAAGGAAGGCGCCCACGAAGTCGCGGCGACGGCCAAGAAGGGCGCGGAAAGAACCAAGGCCGCCGTCAACGGCGACAAGGCGCCAACTCCGGCGGCGGCCCCCAAGCAAAGGCCTCCTGCCGCTGCGGATAAGGCGCCCACTCAATAAAATCCCTGCCGCTGCATCCAAATGACCGCTGACCTGCATCTTACATGCAGGCATCAGCGTTCTTCGGGAGCAAACCATGGGTAATTTCACCTTCGGATCATATTTAGTCGGCGTGGCGTTCTGGTTGTTCATCGGGATGGTCGCCGTCGCGGGAATCATTTCCGACTACCAGAAGCGGCGCTTGAACGTCGACCTGCTGCGCGCCCTCATCGAGAAGGGCCAGGCACTCGATCCGGCCGTAGTGGCAAAACTGATATCGCCAGGCGATCCCGATGAGCGTTCCAATTCCATCTACATCAAGGTGGGTGGAATCATTACCACCGCCGCCGGGGTCGGCGTATTTGCGATGTCTTTCTTCATCGCCCGAATCGCGCCCGTCGCTCTGTATCCGATCATGGCGGCCGGCATCGTGATACTTTGCGTCGGCGCTGGTCTACTCATTGGCGCCAAGGTCTTGGCCGATGCTCGCGAGCGTGAGCGAATGGGCAAGTCCACCCCGTGACCGCGGCGTTGCCGGCCGATGGATGGGCCGCGGCAAGCGAAATCTCGATGGTGTTACTGGCCATGAACGGAGATGACGCGGCCTACGGCGAGTTGGTTCGCCGCAGGCAGAATGCCATTAGAAATCTGCTGCGGCGCCTGACCCGCGATACAGCGCTGGCCGATGATCTTGCGCAGCAGACATTTGTGCAGGGCTGGCAATCGATTCGGGGCCTGAAGTCTCCCGCCGCGTTTGCCGGCTGGTTGCGCAAGCTTGCGGTAAATTTCTGGCTGCAGCATGCGCGCAGCTCGCCGCAGGAGTTGCCGCTGGAGGAGGACCTGCGCGTCGAACACGCCACCGCAGCGCTCTCCCGGCAGCTGGACCTCGACGCGGCACTGGCGGAGCTTTCCCGCGACGTGCGCCTGTGCATCGTGCTCGCTTACAACGAAGGCATGAGTCATGGCGAAATCAGCCGGTTGACCTCGATGCCGCTGGGCACGGTAAAATCGCATATCACACGCGGCTCCGCGCGACTGCGGGAGTTGCTCCATGACTATGGTGACGCGCATGTCCGATGAAATGAATGAAAAGCTGCTGGCTCGCTTTGTCGGGGCGCAGGAGCGGCTGCCGGACGCGGAATTCATGCAAACCGTGCTGGCGAGAATGCAGCAGGCGCGCCGCCTGCGCGGCAGGCAGCGCATTGCCATGATCGTCGTCGTGGCGAGCCTCGCGGCATGGATCATGCCGTCGGTGCTGCAAACCACCGCCGCCGTCATGCGCTCGGTTGCCGAGCACGCGCCATCCTACGAGGCGCTGATCATGTCGCCGGGAGGTTGGGCGGTCTCGATGCTGATCGGCTTCGGCGTGCTGCTGCGCGCGGGAGCGTTGCGCCGCGGGTAGGCGGCGCAACGCGATACCTTCAGCTCAGCGCGTACAAATACTCGACGAAGGATGCCACCGCGCCGTCCAACCCTTGAACTTTTGGATTGGTCGACTCGATCAAATAGTATTCATCGGGTGCGTGTGCGCCCGTGCCATGACCCAGGCCAAAATGGCCCGCGGGCAGGCTCAGGGGCGCATCGGTGAACACGTAGCCCGGCCAGGATCCAGCCGAGCGCGGCCATAGCTGCGGATCGAGCCCCAGTTTCCGATACGTTGCGAGCTGGGTCTTGATCAGCTTGCTGTCCGGATCGGTCTGCGTGGGGTTGTACCCGCCGCTCATGTTGACTTCGATGTCGCCGAAACCGTGTTTCGCCAGGTGCGCTTTGAGCTTCGCGAGGGTATCGGCGGCCGTCATATCCGGCACCAGGCGCATATCGATCTTCGCCACGGCCTTGTGGGGAAGCACGGTCTTGCCCCCCGGACCCGTATAGCCGCCCACCAGCCCCTCGATATTGATGGTCGGCTTCGACTCCAGCAGCATCAGCGAATCGACCCAGTTCTTATCGTGCACCCAGTGCTGCACGCCCAGCGCTTTCTTCACGGTGCTCTCGGCGGTCTTTGCGGCATGCTCCTTGATCATTTGCTCTTGCGCGGCGGTGAGCGGCTTCGCCTTCTCGAAGAAACCTTCCACCGCAGGCGTGTGTCCGTCCTTTTCGATCAGCGTGTTCAGTGCCTGGACCAGATGCCACGAGGGAGAATCCACTTGTGCCTCGAGGCTCGAGTGCACATCGTGGGCAGGGCCGCGGCCCCACTTTTCACCGCTCGAAATCAGCTCCAGCTCGACCACGCCTTTCGCGCCCAGGGAAACTTGGACTCCGCCGTCGCGATCCTGACCGGCCTCGGGCATGAAAACACCGGCGCATTTCTTCAGTTCGGCCATGACCTCGGGATTTCTGACCACCTCCTGAAAATGCGGCGAGGCAATCTCTTCCTCTCCCTCGCAGACCAGGACCAAATTGACGGGCAATTTCTTGCCGGCCGCTTTGAACGCCATCAAAGCGCTGAGGAAGGAATTTTCCGGACCCTTCTGGTTGACCGCGCCGCGTCCCATGCAAACGGTGCCCAAGCCTTCCTTCTGCACCAGCCGGGCCTCGAGCGGCGGGGAACTCCACTCCTCAGGCACGAATTGTTTCACGTCGTACATGAAATAGATGGCCATGGTGGTGCTCGCGCCGGCATCGATTTTACCGAACACGCCGGGCTTGCCCGCGGTTGGTATCAACTTCACGCCGGTGAAGCCCGCCTCTTGCGCGAGCTTTGCCATATGCTCCGGGCCCTGCGGAAAATTCCGGTTCTCCGCGGCGATCGAAGGCAGCGCGATCCACTCCTGCAGGCGCTTGATGTTCGCGTCGTGCATTTTCGAAATCTGCGCCAATACCGCAGCCTTGTCGGCATCTTTTGCCGGTGCGGCGGCCAACACTCCCATCGGGACAGCCGCCAAGGCAACCCCGGACACCGCGCCCTGCACAAAATCACGCCTGCTGAATTCAAGATCTCGGTCGTTGGTCATTCGCTTTCTCTCCCGGTGTGAGCGATTCATGTGGGAGGGGAATACTAGCACCACCGAATCTACGACGGCTGTAGGTGACTCCTGTAAAAAGCGCCGCGTTCGGCGTAATTCGCCGCGACCTTGAGCAGATTCTCCCGCTCCTCCGCGGTCAGTTCACGCACCGCCTTGGCAGGAGCGCCGATGATCAGGGTGCCGTCAGCGAATACTTTGCGCTCGGTGATGAGTGCGCCGGCGCCGACGAGGCAGCCCTTGCCGATGATGGCGCCGTTCAGCACAATGGCCTGGATGCCGATCAAGCTGCCCTCGCCCACGCTGCAGCCGTGCATCATCGCCTGATGTCCGATCGACACCCGCGCGCCCACCGTCAGCGGAAAACCCGGATCCGTATGCAGCACGGCCGAATCCTGCACGTTGCTGCCGGCGCCGATGTCGATGGTTTCGTTGTCTCCTCTCAAGGTGGCGCCGAACCAAACGGTGGCATGCTCGGCGAGGATGACCTTGCCGATCACGGACGCATTCGGCGCCACGTAGGCGCTCGCTGCTATTCGCGGCGAAACCTCTCCCAACTTGTAGACGCTCATGCAGCCTCCGTTCAGTGCCCGCATCATCGGGCCGAGCGCCGGTCCTGCGCAACACCCGGCGCGCCAAGCTATGATCGCGCACCATGGATGCGAAACCGCGCTTCTCGTTGACATCCCTGCTGCGGCTTTGGGGCCTGAGAGAGGTCAGGCCGGATCCGCCTCCCACAAGTCTCTTGCTGGTCTGGAGCCTCGTCTGGCTCTTGCTCTGGCTGGCGATCGACTGGTTGGAAGCGCTGCCCGATCCGCAATTTCTCGTTGCCGGCGTGCCGTTGTTGGCGTGGTATGCGCTGGCAATCTTGGGTCTGGCGGCATTCCTGCGCCGGCAATCCCGTCCGCAGCCGGCTTTCGAAGCATCGGTGCTGCTCTGTCTCGGCCTCGTACCGTTGCCGTTGCTGCTGGCCGCATTGGCGGCGCCTTTTTTGACACCGCTGGGGCTCTGCGCCGCCGCCATCATCGTGCTGATTTACTCGTTTTTTTACCTCGCCCGCGGCTTGCGCGCGTTCACCGGCGAATCGCAACGCATCGCCGCGGGCGCCGGCATCGCCTTGCTCGTGGGATTCATTTGGCTCACCGACACCTTGGACGTCATACCGGATCTCTGGGCGGCGCCGGAAGTCGAGGAGGCCGCGGCCGACACCGATTCCCATGCCGACCCGGAAACGCTGCTGTTCGAGCAGTCCATGCGCATCGATCAAGCGCTCGCCGCCATTCGCCCGGATGCGTCGGCCAACCCTAAGGCATTTTTCCTGGGCTTTGCCGGTGTCGGCGAACAAAAGGTATTCGCGCAGGAAATCGGCCTGGCGTCGCGTGTGCTGTCCGAACGCTACGCCATGGACGACCGGGTTTTGTCGCTGATCAACGATGAACGCGACTTGGAGCGCACGCCGTTGGCCAGCGTGTCGGGATTGAAGTACGCGCTTCGAGGCCTCGCCGCACGCATGAATCTGGATCGCGACGTGTTGTTCCTGGCCATTTCCTCGCACGGCACGCGCGATCCGGCGATCGCCGTCTCGAACTCCGAGCTGCCGCTCAATGACCTGACCGATGAAGACCTGGCCGAAGCCTTGAGCGAATCGGGCATCAAGTGGCGGGTGATCATCATCTCAGCGTGCTACGCGGGAGGATTCATTGATCCCTTGAAGGATCCTCGGAGCATCGTGATCACGGCTGCCGCGGCCGACCGCACCTCATTTGGTTGTTCGAACGATGCCGATTTGACCTATTTCGGCGAAGCGTTTTACCGCGACGCATTGCCGGAGGCGCGCTCGCTGCGGGACGCATTCGAAAAAGCCAGGTCGGCAGTCGCCATGCGCGAGCGCCGCGAACGCGTCGATCCGTCCAGACCACAGGCCTACTTTGGCGCTGAATTGGAGGCAAAGCTCGCTGCCATGAAGGACCATGCACCCTAAGCCTGCTACGCTACCGCCATGAACGAACCGATGCACCGGACCGTTGAAGCCAACGGCATTCGCATTCATCTCGCTGAACAGGGCAGCGGGCCGCTGGTCCTGCTGTGTCATGGATTTCCGGAGTCGTGGTATTCATGGCGGCATCAATTGAGCGCCTTGTCGGCGGCGGGGTTTCGCGCCGTCGCGCCCGACATGCGCGGCTACGGCATGACGGATCACCCTGCCGAAATCGAGCGCTATACGCTGTTTCACCTGGTTGGGGACATGGTCGGCGTGCTCGATGCGCTGGGTGAGAAGACTGCCGTGATTGCCGGACACGATTGGGGCGCGCCCGTTGCCTGGCACGCCGCGCTGCTGCGCCCGGATCGATTCCGTGCCGTCGTGGGCCTCAGTGTTCCGTATCGGCCCCGGGGCAGCGTCGCGCCGACGAGCGTCATGCCGCAGAATGCCGAAGCCAGCTTCTATCAGCTGTATTTTCAACCACCCGGGGTGGCGGAAGCGGAACTCGAGGCGGACGCCCGGACCGCGCTTCGCAAGATCTTGTATTCGGGATCGGGGGATGTGCCGCGCCGCAATCCGGGCGCCCCGAGCGCAGGCGTCGGCATGGTGCCGCGGGCAGGCGGATTTCTCACTCGGATGCCGGACCCGGAAACTCTGCCTGCATGGCTGGGCGAATCGGACCTCGATTTCTACGTGCAGCAATTCATGCACTCGGGATTTCGCGGCGGACTCAATTGGTACCGCAATATCGACCGCAATTGGGAACTGATGGCTCCTTATGCGGGCGCATCGGTGACCGTGCCGGCGTTGTACATGGCGGGCGATCTTGATCTGGTGGTTTCCTTTCCGCGCATGAAGGAAGTCATCGCGGATCTCGCGCGCTACATCCCGCAGCTGCGCGGCACGATCATGCTGCCGGGTTGCGGGCACTGGACGCAGCAGGAGCGTGCGCGCGAAGTCAACCAAGCGATGATCGAGTTCTTGCGCGGCCTGTAGCCGCGCGATTCATGGGCTTGCGCCGGCTGTGCCTCAGATGGCTAATGTAGTTTCCCCGAGGGCCCCTTAATGAATCAGTCGAGCATCCCTGTTCAGTCCGACCCCACACAGCAGCTCAGCCGATCGCTGCAAGGCCGTCATCTCGCGATGATCTCGATCGGCGGCATCATCGGTGCCGGCCTGTTTGTCGGCAGCAGTACCGCGATCATCGCGGCGGGGCCCGCGGTATTCTTCAGCTACGCCATTACCGGCATTCTCATTCTGCTGGTGATGCGCATGCTCGGCGAGATGGCGACGGCGCTGCCCAATGTGCGCTCCTTTACGGAATTCGCGCGTGCCGGTTTGGGTGACGGAGCCGGCTTTGTCGTCGGCTGGCTGTACTGGTATTTCTGGGTGATGGTCGTCCCGGTGGAGGCCATCGCCGGCGCGAAGATTCTGCAGCACTGGATTCCCGAGCTCTCGCAGCTGCAGATCGGTTTGGGTCTGATGTCCATCATGACGGGCGTCAATCTCCTGTCGGCGCGCTCGTATGCGGAATTCGAGTTCTGGTTCGCGTCCATCAAGGTCGCGGCCATCATCGTATTCGTCGTCATCGCCGCTTCCTACGCATTCGGCTGGACGGCGCCTTCAGGGTCGACGTTTGGAAATCTCGTCGATAACGGCGGCTTCACGCCGCATGGGTGGATTGCCGTGCTGGCCGCAGTGCCCACGGTGTTCTTTGCCATGACGGGCGCGGAAATTACCACGGTGGCGGCGGCGGAGTCCGCGCAACCCGGCCGCGCGATCGCCAAAATGACCACGACGGTGATATGGCGCATTTTGATTTTCTACGTCGTTGCGGTTTTCCTGATTGTTTCGGTCATCCCATGGAACAGCGTGCGCTCCGGAGAATCGCCGTTTACGCTCGCGCTCAATGTCATGCACGTGCCGTGGGCGGGAACGATCATGAGCGCCATCATCCTCACGGCCGTGTTGTCTTGCCTGAACTCGGCCTTCTACGTCAGCTCGCGCGTGTTGTTCATCCTCGCAGGACACGGCGATGCACCGCAATCCTTCATCAAGCTGAACAAGCGCCGCGTGCCGGTGGTCTCGGTGTTGATCGGCGCGGCGGCGGGTTTCTCGGGGATTATTGCAGCGACCGAGGCACCGCAGAAGGTGTTCGATTTCCTCGTCAGCTCTTTCGGCGCCATCAGCGTTTTTGTCTACATGATCACCGCGGCCGCACAAATTGCATTGCGCCGGCGTCGTGAACGCAACGGCGAATCGCAGCCCATGATCAAGATGTGGCTGTTCCCGTACTTGAGCTACGTGGCCATCGGTTGCATGGGCGGGGTGCTGATCGCGATGGCCTATACGCCCAGTCAGAAGCAGGACTTCCAGGTGAGCTGTCTCACACTGATTGTGAGCGTGATTGCCTATTGGATCGTGCGCAGGCTGCGGCAACCCCGGACGGCTGCTTCAGCGGTAACCTGATACCCATCGGTTAGAACTTCCGCGCCTAAGCTGCTGATTCACGGTAATCGCAAAGGTAAATGGACTGCGTATATTTGCGCTGCGCGCAAATTACTTGAAGTATTTCAATAGCTTGGTTTTCACTAGCACAATGGAAAAATCCTGACAAATGATTAAAGTCTGGCTGTCAGGTACAAAGTGTACCTTTCTATCCCGTGCGGTTTTGGCAGGATGGGCCCCGAGTTTAGGAGAACCTCGCGCCGGCAAGCCAGCCAACTCCCCCGCTGGTGCGATATCCCGGCGGCGTGGGCCTCAAAATCCACGCCGTTTTTTCTCTTGAAGTCCCCCTGTCTGAAATCAACCGCGCACCGAAGGTGGAACTAAGCGCGCTTCTCTGCTATCAGGCTGATCACTGTGGCCGTCTTCGCAACCCGCCTCGATGATCGACCCGACAGACTGACCGCGAGACTGCTTCGGCCCACCATCTTCTTATTGGTCGCCGCGCTACACACGGCGCTGTTGCTGGTTGCATTGAGTTGGCGGGCGCGGCTCGACCTGCGCAGCGAGGGATCGCTGACATTTCTGTCGCTGCCCAGCCGTGTGCAAGCTGCCGAGGACGCGGCACCGCCGCCCGACCAGCCGAACAAGAAGCCGGCGCCCGCACACGATACGCAGCTCATCACCGTCCCGATTCCAGCCCCTGTGGAACCGCCGCCGCCCGAGCAACCGCCCGCAAGAATCGATTGGAATGCTGAAGCGGCACTGACAGCCAAACAACAGGCGCAATCGGCAACGGCACCGGGACCTCGCGCTCTGGATCAACGTGGCGCCGGCACCGACCTCGATGGCGGACTAGGGTCGGATCTGCGTTATGCGCCCGAATTTGGCTGGGATCATGCCCGCACTCATCGACTGGAAGCCCTCGAAGGCGGCGGATCGATTCTATGGATCAACGATCGCTGCTTCATCGTGCTGGCCGGCATGATTCCGTTTCCCATGTGCGGCATCGGAAAAATTCCCGTACGCGGCGACCTGTTCGATCACATGCGCGATTTGCCTGCTCAAGAGCCCAACGCGAACAACACTGCGCCGTGAACCAGTCCGGGAGATCCGTGCTGCGGGAGACGACGTGATCGCGGAGCACGCGGCATCAATCCCGGCACTTTTTATCCCGCGGCAACATTTAGGGGTTTTTCACGAATAATGGCAAGAAAGTCGGGCCGGCCACCGAACAACACGCGTTTTCCGCCTTAAGAAGGCTTCCTGCCGGGAGCTAGACTCAAAAAACGTTGGTAGGACGCGCAGTCATAAGCCGCCTCTGGGATGAAAAATGAAATCGATTAGAGCACTGAGATACTCATGAAAAATACGGGGACGAGGATTTCTGTCGGCGCCTTGCTCGCCGGCTATCTGATGAACCTTCTTGTGCCGACTCCAAGTCTCGGGGCCACGGATGCCGACCCCGACGCGACACAGCTTGCTGAGCGCTATTCACGCGCAGCCACATTTCTGCCGTGGAACGCCAGCCGAATGGTGAAGAACGCCGACGTGGCTCCGCACTGGATCGGCGCGCAAGATGCCTTTTGGTATGCGCGACAGAACGAGACGGGTCCAGAGTTCATCTTCGTGGAAGCTGCAAACGGCCGACGCCACACTGCCTTTGATGCGGCCAAGGTGGCGGAGCAACTATCCGTGGCCGCAAAAGAGGCCGTTGATCCTGAGCACCTTGTCATCAAGGATGTGCATTTCGATGCGCACTTGCGTGTCGTCGAGGTGCTCGCTTCGGTCAAGGGTGCCGAGTTTCTCTGCCGGCTGTCCGAGGGCCGCTGCGCACCCGCGATGAACACCGCGGCGCTGACATCTCCCGATGGCAAGTGGATCGCCTTTCTCAAAGGCAACGATCTTTGGGTGCGCTCAACTCAGGACGGGAGCGAGCACGCTTTGAGCAATGATGGCGAGCCCCACCATGGCTATGGCGTCGTTGCGGGGACGGGAGCCGGGGGGAGCCTGCGAGCGGATGGGCAGCAAGTCCCCATCGCCGTCTGGTCGCCCGACTCCAAACGAATCGTGACCGAGCGCCTCGACGAGCGTGAGGTGCTGACCATGAACCTGATCGAATACGCGCCACCGGGAGAGGTCCGTCCCCGCCTGCATAGCACGCGCTACGCTTACCCAGGCGATACCCACAAACCTTCGGCGGAACTCGTGATCTTCGAGGTCGCAAGCGGGAAGCGAGTGCGCGTTGACCATGAGCCCGCGCCGGCCACCTATGTGGGACCGATCTCCGATGACCGGGTGTGGTGGAGTCAGGATGGAGCGTCCCTCTATGCTATCCCTCGGGAAGAATCACAGCGGCACGAGCAGCTGCTCTTGATCGATGCCCAGACGGGCGCTACGCGCGTGTTGATCGAAGAGAGCGGAAAGACCTACGTCGAGATCGGCGGCGGCGCATTCGATCGGGCGGTCAAGACACTGGCCGATGGCCGGATCATTTGGTACTCGGAGCGAGACAACTGGGGGCATCTCTATCTCTATGACCGGCAAGGAGGGCTGATTCGACAGTTGACCTCGGGTCATTGGAAGGTGATGCGGATCGCGCGAATCGATGAGCGCAGGCAGCGTCTCTACTTCGTCGCTGTCGGGCGCGAGCCTGACGAGGATCCCTATCAACGCCATCTCTACGCCGTCAATTTGGACGGATCGAGGCTCGTAGATATCACGCCGGAGAATGGTGATCACGAGATTCGAATTCAAACTCCGGACTTCTTGCGAGTCTTGAGGCCAGGACTTCCCGGGCCATCCGAGGCAAGCCTTTCGCCCTCGGGCAGGTACGTCGTGGATACGTACTCCCGACCCGATGCCGCACCGGTGTCGACGCTTCGAACGTCGGAGGGAAAGCTCGTCACCAAGCTCGAGGTCGCGGATGCCACGGCACTCATGAATTCCGGTCTGCGGCTGCCCGAGCCGTTTCATGTGGTCGCGGCGGACGGCAAAACCACACTCTACGGCACCATTTATCGCCCCGATTCGTTGGATGCCTCAAAGAAGTATCCGATCATCGATGTGATTTATCCCGGGCCTCAGTCCACCGTCACGCAGAAGTCCTTCATGGGCGCCATCTTCGGCGGTTACGAGACTCCCCAGGGTCTTGCCGAACTCGGTTTCATCGTCGTGAATGTCGATGGCCGTGGCACACCCTATCGCTCCAAGGAGTTTCACGATGTTTCCTACGGCGATATGGGGCAGGCGGGCAATCTCGAAGACCACATGGCGGGCTTACGGCAACTTGCGGCGCGCTATCCGTACATGGACTTAAGTCGTGTCGCCATCACCGGCTCTTCCGGCGGTGGGTTTGCGGCGGCTCGGGCGATACTCATGTATCCGGACTTCTACAAGGTTGCCCTGTCGGTGTCCGGCAATCATGACCTGCGAGGATATCTGCTCGCATGGGGGCCGACCTATGAAGGTCCCTTCGATGCGGCCGACTACGATCGCTTCAGCAATGCGAAATTGGCGGCCAACCTCAAAGGCAAATTGTTCCTGGCGCACGGGGATGTGGACGACAACGTCCCGCCGAGCCTGACCATGCAATTGGTGGATGCACTCATCAAGGCCAATAAGAGCTTCGATTTTCTCTTGGTTCCCGGCAAGGATCATTCCTTGGCGATGGTGTCGGGAAGCCTGTATCTGCAGCGGCGCAAATGGGATTATCTAGTCAAGAACCTCTTGGGCGTCGAACCGCCGGAGTTTGTCATCCCCGGCCCGTAAGACCTCAAAGGGGGCGGTTTCGTAGTGCTGAAGAAAGACCTAAGCGTCGAGCGCCTTTAGTGAAATCACCTGCCTCACCCGATAAGAACAGAAGTTATGCGCGCGAATGATCGCGATAACAAAGCGTTTTACCTTGGGCTCCACGACGACCTGCCCACAAGATAGACAAAAGCGCGGTAATACGCGACCACCGTAACCTCGGGGAGGTTGGCGCTGACATGGGGAACATAAATGGGGAACAGATCGATCAGTTCGGCCGCCGCCTTGAGCGGTGGCGTCTTAGCGGCAACTCTCTTGGGATCCTCGGTAGCCTGGTCAGACGATACGTCATTGGTCGAAATCGTGGTGACCGCCAATAAACGCGAAGAGAACGTACAGAACGTCGCATCGTCCGTGAGCGTCGAGACTGGCGAGAAGCTCATCGAGCGCGGTCAAACTGGCCTTGCGGATTACGCCGCTTATATGCCGGGCTTCAATGTGTCATCGCAGGGCACGCCCGGCCAATCTTCCGTCGAGCTTCGTGGCATATCGACCGGTACCTCCACTTCGGCCATCGGCACCTACTTGGACGATGTGCCCATGGGGGCCACCTCAGGCTGGGTGAATGCGGCGACAACGCTGCTCGACATGCTGCCGTACGATCTGGAACGGCTCGAAGTGCTGCGCGGTCCTCAAGGCACACTATATGGCGCGGGTTCGATGGGCGGATTGATCAAGTACGTCTTGAAAGCACCCAGCACAACGAATCTCGAGGCCACCGTCGGTGCCGAGACCAACCATATCGATGGCACCGGCAGCGCCGGCTATGCGGCGCAAGCGAGAGTGAATATCCCGATCATCGATCATGCCTTGGGCGTGAGCGTCAGCGTCTTCGGGCGACGCGAGCCGGGGTTCATGCAAAATGATTTCAACGGCGAGAGGGACACCAACGAGAGCAAGATGTACGGCGCTCGCGTTGCAGCGCTGTGGACGCCAACCGACACGCTGTCGGTCAAGCTGCAGGCCCTGACGCAGAACATCGAGGCTGGCGATGCCGCGCTACGTCAGTTCGCAGGCTCGGTGTCGGTGTCTGGCTCGGCGCTCGTTGTTGCACCCACGGATCCGCTGCCCAAATATCATGAGAGCATCGCATTCGGCGCTCCGTACGATCAGCGCATCGACCTTTACCAGGCAACGGTGGACTGGAATCCGGGGCCAGTCTCCGTGGTTTCCGCTACCAGTTATTCCTCACAGCGCTCGTATTATCAAGTCGACGGTTCCTACGCTCTCGGCCCTTATCTCGGGCTCTTCGGTGGCCCCGGCCCGGGCCTCTTGGCCTATGAAGGCTTCTTTGGGCTCGACAAGTTTACGCAGGAGTTTCGGGTCCTCTCGCCGCAGGACTCCGCCATCGAATGGTTGGCGGGTGTCTTCGTCACTCATGAGAATTCCACCAATACCCAGGGTTACGCGCCGTATAACCTCAACTACACACCGATGACGGGTGCGATCGCTTTCCCCAATTTCTTCTATGCAACGCTCCCCGAACAATACGATGAGTACGCGGGATTCGCCGACATCACCTGGCACGTGACCGATGCCTTCAGCTTAGGGGCCGGCGGTCGCTATGCGCACAACGATCAGAATGACAATTGGTTCGTGCAGCCGGGGCCTCTGGTCAACGAGACTGGGGATGTCCATCTTGCCAGCCACGAGGGCGTGTTTACTTGGATGGCGGATGCGCGTTACCAGTTCTCGAAAGACCTCATGACCTATTTTCGTGTCGCGACGGGTTATCGGCCCGGCGGCCCGAACTCGCCGATTGCAGGGATTCCGCAAACCGTCGGCGCGGATAAGCTGATCAACTACGAGCTCGGCGTGAAGTCGCAATTCCTGGATCACAAGGCGACGATCAATGCGGCCATCTACCGCATCGACTGGCATGACATCCAGCTGATCGCGACGAAGAACAGCTTATCGTTCTTCGCGAACGGTGGTAAGTCGGTTTCTCAAGGCTTGGAACTACAGACCACTTACTCACCGATCAGCGCGCTCACCTTTGGCTTCAATGCCGCCTACACGGATGCGCACCTGACCTCGGTCATTCCGGAATCGAACTACCTGCTGACCGGCTACCAGTTGCCCAATGTGCCTAAGCAAAGTTATTCGCTGACCGCCGATTACACCGTGCCCATTACGAGCGCTTGGAAAGCCCATGTAGGTGGCGGCTACCGCTATCTGTCACCGCAGTGGCTGGCGCTGGTAGAATCACCGGGGCCGTCCTCGACCCCGACCGTTCGCGCGCCGGGATATTCGGTGTTCGATCTGAATGTCAGCCTGCGCAATGACCATCTGACCTTCAAGGCCTACGTACGGAACGTAGCCAACAATGATGCAGCGGTGAATGGCTCAGTCCAGGGCCTCGTGACCACCAGCGGTGCCACGGGCAATCAGCAGGTGTTGGAGGCGTTTTTGCCGCCGCGCACGATCGGCGTCGGCGTTGATTACAACTTTTGAGGACTCGTTCAGCCAAACTCGCGCTTGAGTTGGGCGACCAATCGATGGATCTGAGGTCGCACGATTCGGCGCGACACCGGCCAGGTCTCGCAGTCCGCATGCAGATCCACCAACGGCTGAACAATCTCGTAGTAATGCTGGGTACTACGGGCGTAAACGCAGAGAAGATAATCATGGGCACCAAACAAAGCGTCCGCATAGACGATGTAGGGGCTTTCCGCGATCAGCGCTTCGATCTTGCGCGCCGTTTCCGCGCTGTAGGGGGTGATCGCAACCGTGACGTAATAGAGACTGAGATCGGCGAGCCGCTCGACATCGATGTCGGCATGGTAGCCGGCAATGTATTGATCGGATTCCAGGCGCTCGAGTCGCGCGGTGCAGGGGCTGACCGACAAGCCAACGGACTTGGAAAGTTCCGTCATCGTCTGCCGTCCGCGCGCCGCAATCGCCGCCAGGATGCGTATGTCCAGGCGATCGAGCTTAGTCTTCGGCTTGCCGGGCGTTTCCATATCAGAACCTCTCCGCTCCCGACTCGATGGTATCGCAGTTATTCCCGACAGGCCACGCAGAATCTGCAAGCGATTCGCCGAGGAATGTAAACCATGCAGCAGACGCTCGTGCAGTTTCACCCGCCCTTCGTGGTCTTCTTTGGAGACATTCAACAAGCCGACTTCGCCAAGACCGGCATGGGTTTGGTTCAGTGGCGGCGCGATGACTGCGTGGGTCAGATTCGACTGCCTGGATGCGCGGCGGATGCCGGCGTTCCGGATATGTCGGTAGAGGATGCCAAAGGCGCAGGCGCGCGAACCCTCATCATCGGGGTGGCGCCAATTGGCGGAGACATTCCGCCTTCCTGGTTGGAGGCGCTCACTCGAGCCGCTGCGGCCGGCATCGACATCGTCGGTGGCCTGCACATCAGGCTCGAGTCGCTGGTAGGCCTCGAAACGGCGGCGGCTCGTGGCAATGCTCGTCTGATCAATGCACGTGTGCCTCCGGCTTCTTTGTCGGTGGCATCGGGACTTAAGCGATCTGGCAAGCGGCTTCTCACTGTGGGGACCGACTGCGCGTGCGGCAAGAAGTACACTGCTCTTGCCCTCGATCGCGAACTTCGCCTGCGCGGAATCGACAGCGAATTTCGAGCGACGGGTCAGACCGGCATTATGATTGCCGGGAAGGGCATTCCCATCGATGCCGTGGTGGCGGATTTTCTGACAGGTGCCGCGGAAATGCTCTCACCCAGCGCTGCCGATGAGCACTGGGACGTCATTGAAGGGCAGGGCAGTATCTTTCATCCGGCATACCTGCAAGTGACCGTCGGGCTTGTCGTCGGTTCACAGCCGGATGCCTTCGTGGTTTGCCATGATCCCGAACGCTCGACCATATCGGGTTGGCCCGATTTCGCGCTGCCGACGATCGAACAGGTCATCGAGCGCACCATTCAATTCGGATCGCTTACCAATCCGATCATCCGCTGCGTCGGAATTTCTTTGAACACCTCGAAGTTATCGAGTGATGCCAGAGAATTGACTCTCGAGGCATTTCGCGATCAAACCCGGCTGCCCTGTGTGGATCCGCTCATCGACGGCGTCGCGCCGATCATCGACTTCCTCCTTTGAAAGATACATCGGCGCCCAAACGTACAAAACAGACGGAGAACTCATATGACAACCCAGAGCGTTGACCACAATTTGCACACGCCGGCGGCTGCTCTGAACCCGCGGCCCCCGGCGACCGCCGGCACCAGCGCGTCCGCGCGGGTTGCCGGTGTGGTGTTCGCGTTGCTGCTTGGAACCGCGACCTCATCGTGGTCGGCCGATGCCCCGATTGGGCGGTCGACGACCACGCAGCTCCAGCGCATTGTCGACAAGGCGGCCGCCGAGAGTGGCGCCGTTGGTGGCCAGGTGTCAGTGATCGCCGGCGCGCAACGTGCGGATTTCGTGTTTGGCAGCGCGAATGCGGAGCTCAATCTACCGATGACGTCCGAAACCGTCATCCAGATCGGCTCCACTACCAAGGTGTTCAACGCGGCGCTCGTCATGACGTTCGTTGAGCAGCACCGGCTGGATCTAGACGTTCCAATTGTCCAATACATGCCGCGCTTCCACGTCGCCGACGCGACGGCCCGCGCGGCAATCACGCTGCGACAACTGCTGTCGATGAGCTCGGGACTCGACAATGGGCCCTACACGCAGTTTTGGAACGGCGACGAGGCACTGGCCTCGTATGTCGATTCGTTGCGGACGTTGCCTCAGATCTTCGCACCGGGAAAGGGATATGGGTATTCGAACGCCGGCACGTCGATCGCTGGCCGCATCGTCGAAATAGTCACGGGAGATACCTGGGACGCAGCTCTTCGCGCTCGCATCCTCGATCCAGCGGGCCTCTCGCACACGGTAACTCTCGCGGAGGACCTGCCATTTCAGCGCATCTCGGTTGGCCACCTGCCGGGCAAGGACGGACATCGACCCACCGTCGTGCGACCTTGGTACATCACGCGCGCCCAGGGACCTGCCGGGTCGACGCTGGCGGCGAGCGCGCATGATGTTGCCGAGTTCGGCGCCCTGTTCATCAATGACGGCGTCGCCAGCAACGGCCATCGCGTGCTATCACACGAGAGCATCGCCGCGATGATGACATCGACAGCGCCCTCACCGGGCGGTGCTTTCGTCGCTTGGGGCATCGGGCCAAGCCTGATGCGCTGGGGCAGCACGGACGTGTGGTGGCACCCCGGCGGCAACCAGAGCGGCGTTTCAATGCTCTACTGGATTCCCGAACAGCGTGCTGTTCTGGCGCTCGTCATAAATACTCCCGCTGCGGGAGCGAAGTTCTTCAAGGCTATGAGTGGATCATTTGCGCAAGCCGTATTCGGCATCCGGCCAACTGAAAGCGCACCTCCAAATGTGCCGATTGCTGTCCCGAATCCGCAGCGTTTCGTCGGCTCATACGTGCACACAGGCGCGCGTTACGAAGTCTCACAGTCCGGCTCGATGCTTCACTTCCGGATGACAATGCGCTACGAGGGAGCACTCGAGGACAAGCTACCCGCGGCGACCAGCGAAGGTGACCTGATCGCGCTCGGCGCTGACCGCTTCCTGTTGGCGTTGCCCGAGGGCGGCTATGAGAGCGTCAGCTTTTTCGGGTCCACCGAAGATGGGCGCGCGCAGAACCTCATCGCACCCTATTTCGCAGCGCGACGAGTGCCTCTGAATAGGTGATCGTACTTTCCCGGCACCAGCCCCTCGATCAATCCGCACGCGCGCGCAATCGCGTCGGCGGAATCGATGCGCGACGCATAATCGGCGCGCCGTTGTGCGCAGGTGTTGTCGCCCAGGATATCTTCAATGGCGCGGGCCACCCGCGCCGCGCGGTAGCGGTTCTGCGGTATGCTCTTTCCCAATCCAAGCTGTTCGATGCGCCAGCCGCTGTCGAATTGATCGTAGCCATGCGGCACGACGAGATGCGGAACGCGCGCTTTGATCCCTTGGGCCAGGGTCCCCACGCCGCCGTGATAGACCAACAACGCCGCGCGCGGCAGCACCTGACTGAAGGGTAGATAACCGAAGACTTTGATGTTGGCCGGAAGATTCGCCGGGACCTGCTCCGGGTAGTTGGTCACCAGCATCGCCCGCATGCCCAATTGCCGCGCCGCCCGCACCGATTGCCTGAAAAATCGCTGCATGGTGGATCCCGCCGATCCGGGCGTGAACACGATTGGGGCAGGGCCGGCGTTCAAAAATTCCTCGGCCTCCGCGAAGGAAGCCGCTTCTCCGTCGGCGTCCCACAATGGAAATCCAACGGCGTGCGTGTTGACCGGCCAGTCCGGCTGCGGCGCCGCGAACCACTCGGGAAAGAACGCGATCACCAACTGCGGCGAGTGCATCCAGCGATGCATCACCCGGTCGACCGGCGCGAGGCCAAGCCTGGCGCGAAGATCGTTCAGCGGCGCTTTGAGCCGGCGATCGAGAACCAAGGCGTCGACGATGCGAAACAGTCCTTGCTTGAACCACCTCGGACGAGACGCCGACAATCGGACGTTGCCCATCATCCCCTGGTCGACCAAAGTACGAATCACGCTCGGTTGCAGGTGCACCGAAGCGCTCGGAATGCCAAGCTTCTCCTGCGCCACGCGCGCGCCGAAAGCCAGGCTCGAGAAGGCCACGACCGTGCGCGAATCCGCATGCCGGTCGATCAGCCGGTAAATCTGCTCGATGGCCGGCACCACCACTTGTGCAATGACCTTGAAGCCCTTGCGCAGATGCCACAATTCGGGGTTGGCGATTGCCGCATTGGCTGCCGCGGCGGTGCCCACAGCAAGGAAGCCGATTCCCTGTGCTTCGATCAGCTTCTGAAAAATGGGATTGGTGAGAATCGTCGCTCGATGGCCACGAGCTTTGAGCGCCGCGCCGAGCGCGATGAAGGGATGCACGTCGCCCGCGCTTCCCATGGTTGGCAGCAAGACGTGAAGAGAGGACTTGCGATCACCGTTTTGCGCGTTACTCACCGCGGCGCTATCGTTCGAACTTCGTCGACAAGATGATCGACGAGGTGGTGCGCTCCACGCCGTCGAGCGCGCCAATTCGATCGATGACCCGATCCATTTCAGCGACCGATGCGGTCGCCGCAACCGCGATCAAGTCCACGTCGCCGCTGACCGAATGCAGCAGACGCACCTGCGATATTTCGCGCAGCGCGGCCGTCACCGCGCGGGCCTCCTTCGGCCCCACCTTGATCATGACGTGGGCCCGCACGGCGCCGATCCCCAGCTCCGGCGCCAGGCGCACCCCGTAGCCCGTGATGATGCCCTGCTTCTCCAGCCGCTCGATTCGACTCTGCACGCTGGTGCGCGAGCGCCCCACGAGCCTCGCCAGCATGGCGGTCGAGGCTCGGCCGTTCTCCCGCAGCGCCGACAAAAGCTTCTCGTCGATGGAATCCATGGCACTTCGCCGTTTTTGCCCTGCTTATTGCAGTGAATATACCTGAAAAACGTCTGAAACTACCCTACCATTTGCAGTGCGGCCGGACAAAAATAGGCGCCCTTGGGGAGGCAGCATGAAAGACATCGTCATCGTCGGCGCGGGCAAAATCGGCTCCATGATCGCGGAATTTCTGGGCGGTTCGGGCGATTACGCCGTGACCGTGGTCGATCGCTCGCAACAGCAGCTCGATCGGCTCGAGACCTCCGTACCGGTCAGGAAAGCCGCGATGGACATTACACAAGGCGAGGGCCTGCGCAAGTTGCTGGCGGGTAAATTTGCGGTGCTGTCGGCGGCGCCTTATCACGCGACTCGGCTCATCGCCGAGGCCGCCAAGGCCGGCGGCGCGCATTACCTGGACCTGACGGAGGATGTCGCCAGCACGCGCGCGGTCAAGCAGCTCAGCGTGGGCGCGCGCACCGCCTTTATTCCTCAATGCGGATTGGCGCCGGGATTCATCACGATTGTCGCGGCCGATTTGGCGTCGCGCTTCGATGAGCTCAACGATGTGCGGATGCGGGTCGGTGCGTTGCCCGAATTCCCCTCCAACGCGCTCAATTACAATTTGACTTGGAGCACCGACGGCGTCATCAACGAGTACTGCGAGCCCTGCGAAGCCATCGTGAACGGCCAGCTTCGAGAGACACAGCCGCTCGAGGAGCTCGAAGAGTTCTCGCTCGACGGAATTTTATATGAGGCGTTCAATACCTCGGGCGGACTCGGCACGCTGTGCGAAACCTTGGCCGGCAAGGTGCGCAATCTGAACTATCGCACCATCCGCTATCCCGGCCACGCGGCCATCATGAAAGCGCTGTTGAATGACTTGCGGCTGCGCGACCGGCGCGAACTTCTCAAGGACATTCTCGAAAACGCAGTGCCGATCACGCTGCAGGATGTCGTCATCGTCTTCGTCACGGTCAGCGGCATGCGCGCAGGCCAACTCATGCAAGAGACCTACGCGAACAAGATCTATGCCGCGCCGATGGGCGGCAGGGTGCGCAGCGCCATTCAGATCACCACGGCCGGCGGGATTTGCGCGGTGCTCGACATGCTGAGCGCCGGAGAGATTCCTCAGGCTGGACTGATTCGCCAGGAAGAGATCGGCCTGAAGGCATTTCTCGCCAATCGCTTCGGCAAGGTGTACGCCATGCCCGTAGCGGCCGCCGCGCACGCGGCTTGAACGCCTGTCGGCGCAGGGCGAGCCATCGACGGCTCAGGCAGCATCTTGGCTGACGAAGGCCCTGATATCAGCCAGCGTGGGCGCCCTGCCGCGCAGCAGTGAAGTCAGTGCCGCTACGGTGTCGGAATGCGAGACTTTGGGGTAGAGCTTCATGGTTACCGGCACGCCGAGCGCGCCGAGCGCGCCGGCAAGATTGCGCGAGTTCTTAGGCCGCACCGTGTCGTCCTCCAAACCGTGCAGCAGCAGCATGGGCGGCGCATCGGCCCGCACGAAATTGATGGGTTGCGACTCCGCATAGATCGACGGCGGACCGAACATGTCCTGGACGTCGGGCTCCAACAGCGGCAGGAAATCGTAGGGCCCGGACAGGCCTATCACGCCGGCTATGCGCGGCGCAGGTCCGCCGGCGGCCGCGAAATATCGCGGGTCCAGCGTCAGGAGCGCCGCCAAGTGAGCGCCTGCCGAATGCCCCATCAAGTAAAGACGCTCGTGCGCGCCGCCAAACTCCGCGGCGTGCGCGGCGGCCCAGAGCACAGCCTGTGCCGCATCGCTCATGAACCCCGGCATTTTGACCTGCGGATAGTGCCGATAGTTGGCCACCACGGCCACATAGCTCGACTCCGCCAACGCCGCACCGACGAATCGATAGTCCGTCTTGTCCCCGTAGCGCCAACGCCCGCCATGCCAGAAAACGACCACCGGCCTGGGCCCAGCGGCAGTCGCGGGCACATACACATCGAGACGCTGCTGCGGATCCGGCCCAAACGCGATGTTCGCATGCCGCTTGTGGGCGCCAAAGACCGCCGGCGCATTGGCGGCAAGAAATCCCAGCCGCGAGCACCCCTCCAGGAAGAGGGCCCACGTCCCCGCGAGCGCGGCGAACGCGGTTCGGCGCGGCATGCGATCCTCGCTATCGACTGGCATGGCTATCGACAGGCATAAGTCGGGCTGCTCGCGGCATCGAGCACACCGTGCTCGATCAGCCAGTCGCGCGCATCTTCGGCATCGCGCTCGAACCATTCAGCCGCGCTTCCCAACCTGAACGTGTAACCCCAGGCGTCCATGTCGCGGCACATGCGCTGCCGGCCAATATGGGGCAGCGAATCGGCCAGGATGATTTGCAGATAGCAAACGGCGTTTTCTTCGGCATGATCGCCGCCCGCGTCGGTATCCAAGCCTGCCCGCCGTTCGGGCGTCATGCAGACAAAGTGAGCGCTTTCGTGCAGCACCGAATGCAGCGGCGTATCGAGACGCGCGAATATGGTGCATCCCACCAGCCCCGCCTCGCGTTCGCCCCAGTAAGAGCCGGGAATGACTTCGTCCGGCGCGACGAGCTGTAAAACCAGGCCATAACGATCCAGGAGCACTTGCAGGGATACTCGATCAATGCCGTTGACCAGGAGCACCGGAGGGCCGCACGCCAGCGTTACTTTAAACTCGTGAGCCGGCGCATCGCGATGGAAACCAGGTCCCGCGCCATTTGTCGGCGCAGGATATCGGCTTCATGCTCCTTGGCCAGCTGCAGGTTCTCATCGAAGCTGAAATCCTTGGAAAGGCTGATGGTCTGCGGCGCGAGCAATTCCTTGCCCTCGCCGCGTACGCTGAATGTCACGGTGTAGGTAAGTTCGTATTCGGTGGGAATATTTTTCGCCGACACCGCGAGGGTGCGCTGCTCGACCAGGTCTTTGGTGACATCCACGGCCGCCGTCGCGCCTTCCCGCGTCGACTGCAGCGACGCCCCGGAGGACTTGAGCTGATGTTCGAATTCGCGCGAGAAGTCCGTGTACGGATCTTTCAGCGACAAGTAAGGCCGCGCCATGACGGCGGGCAGCGGATCGCTGCCTGCCAAACGGAAGCCGCACGCGCTCAGCGAACCAGCCGCAATCAACACCCAATATCTGGAGCGGGCCACGAAGCATTACACCACGATGTTCACGAGCTTGCCCGGCACGATGATCACCTTGCGAGCCGCCGCGGTTCCCATGAACTTCCGCACATTGGCATCGGCGAGCGCCGCGGCGCGCACCGCCGCTTCGTCCGCGTTCACCGCAACCGTGATATGCGCGCGCAACTTGCCGTTCACTTGCACAACCATCTGCACAGTAGCTGATTGCAACGCCTCGGGATCGACTTCCCGCCAAGGCTCATCAATCAGCGCGGTTCGATGACCCAGGCCCCGCCACAGCGCATGCGTGACATGCGGGATGATGGGTGAAAGCGTCAGCACCGCGATTTCCAGTGCCTCGTGCGCCACGCTCCGATCCTGCGCCGCGCTCCGATCCTGCGCCGCAGCCTGCGGAAATTTCGCGACCGCATTCAAGAGCTCCATCACCGCGGCAATCGCCGTATTGAACGTGCGGCGGCGGCCGATATCATCCGTGACCTTGGCGAGCGTCTGGTGCGAATGCCTGCGAAGGGCACGTTGCGCCTCGGTCAACGCCGATTTGTCCAGCGCGACGGTGGGACCGGACGAGACGTGGTCGTACACCGCCTTCCACAGGCGCTTGATGAAGCGAAATGCGCCCTGCACGCCCTCGTCCGACCATTCCAAGGTCTGTTCGGGCGGAGCCGCAAACATGATGAACAGCCGTGCGGTGTCGGCGCCGAATTCGTCCACCAACTGCTGCGGATCCACGCCGTTGTTCTTGGACTTCGACATCGTCACGACGCCGCCCGATTCGACTTCCTTGCCGTCGGACCTGAGCACTGCCACGCCGCTTTCGCTGTTCCTACCCGGCATGACCACTACGTCGGCCGGATTGAAGTATTGAACTCGTCCCGATTCGGTCTTGCGGAAGAACACCTCGTTCAGCACCATGCCTTGCGTGAACAGACGCGCAAACGGTTCTTTGAACGGTACCGCGCCCATATCTTTCAGGAAACGGGTCCAGAAGCGCGCGTACAACAGATGCAGGATGGCATGCTCGATGCCGCCGATGTATTGATCGACCGGCAACCAGTATTGAACCCGATAGTCCAGCATGGCCTGATCGTTGTCGGCGCAGGCGAAGCGCAGGAAATACCAGGACGAATCCACGAACGTGTCCATCGTGTCCGTCTCGCGCCGCGCGTCGGCGCCGCACTTCGGACACTTGGCGTTCAAGAACGCCTCGTCCTTCAACAGCGGATTGCCGCTGCCATCCGGCACCAGGTCAGTCGGGAGAATCACCGGCAACTGCTCGTCCGGCACCGGCACCGCGCCGCAGTGCTTGCAATGAATGATGGGAATCGGACAGCCCCAGTATCGTTGCCGTGATATCCCCCAGTCGCGCAGCCTCCAAGTGACCCGTTTCTCGCCCAACCCTATGGCCTGCAGGTCTCTGGCGACGGCATCGACGGCGGCCTGATATTCCAGTCCGTCATACGGGCCGGAATTCACGCATCGCCCATGATCGGAATACCAGGGCTCCCAAGCCGCCAAGGAATATGGGCGACCCTGAACATCGATGACCGGTTTGATCGGCAGCTTATATTTTTTGGCGAAGGCGAAATCCCGTTCGTCGTGCGCCGGCACGCCCATGACGGCACCGTCGCCGTAGCTCATCAGCACGTAGTTGCCGACCCATACCGGGACCGGTTCGCCACTGATCGGGTGCCGCACCTGCAAGCCGGTCGGCATGCCCTTTTTTTCTTGAGTGGCAAGCTCGGCTTCGAGCGCCGGCCCGCGTCTGCATTCTTCGATGAATGCGGCCAGCCGCGGATTGTCCTGCGCGGCAAAGTCAGCCAGCGGATGCTCCGCCGCCACGGCGCAAAATGTCGCGCCCATGAGAGTGTCGGCGCGCGTGGTGAAGACCCACAGCACGCCGCCTTCGCCGATGTCGTGCGGAAAGCCGAGACGCACGCCTTCACTGCGGCCGATCCAATTGGCCTGCATGACGCGCACTCGCTCCGGCCACTCATGCATGCTCTTCAATTCATCGAGCAGATCCTCGGCGTAGGCCGTGATCTTCAGGTAGTACATGGGAATTTCGCGTTTTTCGACGATCGCGCCCGTGCGCCAACCGCGGCCGTCGATGACCTGCTCGTTGGCCAGCACCGTCTTGTCGACCGGATCCCAATTGACGACGCCGGTTTTCTGATACGCAATGCCCTTTTCCAGCATGCGCAGGAACAGCCATTGGTTCCATCGATAGTATTCGGGCTGGCAAGTCGTGAGTTCCCGCTTCCAGTCCAGTCCATAGCCCAAGGATTTGAACTGCGCCTTCATGTGAGCGATGTTGTCGAAAGTCCACTTCGCCGGCGGTACGCCATTCGCGATCGCGGCATTTTCTGCCGGCAAGCCGAACGCGTCCCATCCCATGGGCTGCAGCACGTTGCGCCCGTGCATGCGCATGAATCGCGTCAGCGCGTCGCCTATGGTGTAATTGCGCACGTGTCCCATGTGCAAGCGGCCGCTTGGATAGGGAAACATGCACAAGCAATAATACTTCGCGCGGCTGTCGTCTTCCTTGGCCTCGAAGCTATGCTGCTGGTCCCAATAAAGTTGTGCCTCCGCTTCGATGGCGGCGGGTTCGTATCTTTCTTGCATGATTGGGCCTCAGAATACCCGAGATGCCCGACGGCCGCGAACGCTCTTGACTAAAGGTCGCATGCGAAACTTGAATTTTTACGGCGCGCTGGGCTTGAGCACCTTGAGCGGCTGTCTGTGGTTTTTAGCCGTTACGCCGTTTGACTTCTCGGCTCTGGCCTGGATCGCCGCGGTCCCCATGTTCATGGCGATCGAGCGGGCAGGCAGCGTTCGCGGCGCGCTATTCTTAGGCGGGTGGGCCGGACTCGTCGAGACGGCCGGCGGATTTTACTGGCTGATCGACGTCATGCGCCGATTCGCGGATTTCCCCTGGATCGGAGCGGCGGCGGTCTTTCTGCTTTTCTGCGCAAGCCGCGCAATCATTTTCCTGTTGTTTACCGCCGCCGTGCTCGCCATCCGAAAACGTATCGGCGTGCCGATGACCCTGCTTGGGCCCATCGCCATGGTGAGCTGCGAACTGCTCGTGCCGCAGTTGTTTCCCTGCGGCCAATGGATCAGTCAAGCCTGGAATCCGCATGTGATCCAGGTGAGTGAACTGACAGGGCCGCTGGGCGTCACGGCGTTGTTGATGATGATCAATGGCGCGCTGTACGATCTCGCCCTGAACCGGCGCACCGCGCGCTATCCGGCGATCGCCGCCGCCGTCTTGCTCGCGGCGGCGCTCATCTTCGGTGCCGTGCGCATGCGTCAAGTCGACGAGATTGCCGCGCGGGCGCCGCACCTCGCGGTCGGCCTGGTTCAGCCAAACTTTGCCTACACCATCGATGGTGAATTCTCCCGCGACGAGGCACTGCGCCAGTTGACCGCCTTGCAGGAGCAGTCGCGGCGCCTGGAGAAGGAAGGCGCGAAGTTGCTGGTGTGGAGCGAAGGAAGTTTTCCGCTCGCGGTGCCGCGCGATTTCAGCGCCGATTTCTCCGCGGATTCGCTGGCGATGATTCGCCGCGGGTTCAGCGTACCTACCCTGATTGGCGCCGAAATGTACGACGCGGCCCGCGAGGATGCGTTCAACTCGGCGATCCTGCTCGATGGCAACGGCAAGGTGGCGGGCCGTTACGACAAGGTGCGGCTGCTGGCCTTTGGCGAGTACGTCCCCGGCATCGAGACATTTCCATGGCTGCGAAAATTTCTGCCGGCCGGCGCCGGTAGATTTACCGCGGGCGCCGGTCCCGGTGTGGTTTCCCTGCAGGGGCCCGACGGCGATACCTGGCGATTGGGCCCGGTAATTTGCTATGAGGATATCTTGCAGGGATACTTGCGCGGCGTCGGGCAGCTGCGCCCAAACTTGCTGGTCAACTTGACCAGCGATTCATGGTTCGGCGCGGACACCGAGCCTTGGGAGCATCTGGCGCTCGCGGTGTTTGCCAGCGTAGAACTCCGCGTGAGCATGGTCCGCGCGGTAAATTCGGGCGTATCCGCACTGATTGATCCCAACGGCCGCGTCGTTCAAAAGACCTACGCCAACGATCCTTACCGCCATCCGCGCGGTGCCGATGGCGCCTTGGTCATGGCGCCGAAAATGGCCGGAGGCCGCACGGTATTCGTGGCCGTGGGCAACTTGTTCGCCTACCTGTGCCTGGCTACAACCCTGATATTTTTGGGCCGCGCGCTCTTCGTGCTGCGGCGCAAATGAGCAAACCCACTGCCGCGGAGCCGGCAGCTCGAGGCTGCGTTCCGCGGTCCGCGACTTGGGGATCAGGCCATCAGGCCATAACGTTTATCTTGGGACCCGCTGCCGAAGTTGTGCCCGCGGCTGTGCCAGCCGCCGCCGCGGTTCCGGCTGCTGCTGTCGCGGTGCCGGCCGCCGCCACCGCAGGTACGGCTCGCGCTCCGATGACCTGCAGCAGTGAATTGAACAAGCTGCCGAGAAGATTCTGCGTGGACCCCGAGGGAGTTGCAGCGGCGGTGCTGCTCGAGGAATCGGCGGTAGGATCCAACGGCGAGCCTTTCTTGTGGCCGTGGCCATGAGGGTGAACATTCGCCGCGGGAAGGGCGGCCGTGACGGCCGAGGGAATTGCAAGTGACGACATAGGCGATCCTCTAAAATGTGAAGCCAGTTAAGCGGCAACAAATTGCCGCGGCATGCCGGCCGCGGCGCAACCTTGCCGCCCTGCGAGGCGGCAAAACCATCTGAAGCTCGTTCGATCATTCAAATTCAGCATAGACAGCATCAACTCAGCAGATTTCGTGCCAACTGCAATCTGCGTGTCAGCATCCGCCGACAGCGGTATGCAAAACGCTGAGAACATCAATGCGGCAAGATAGGGAAGCGGATTGATCGATGACAGGTTCTTCCTTGACGAGGCGCAGACGATGAACGAAGCCGGCGTGATCAAGCAGGTCGAAGCCGGCGAGCACGATATTTTGTCGTTCCTAAAGCCGGATTCGCTGTGGGGCGCGCTCATTTACCTGGTAATTTTCGTGCTTCTGGCGTCGCTTGTGTCGCGCATCTTCCGCGCCGCCGTGCACGGTTCAATGACCCGCAAAGGCCACATCGACCGCACCACGATCAGCTTCTTGCAGCAATTCGGCTCGGTGTTGATCTGGGTGATCGTGCTGATCTTGTATGCGCACCTGATCCCTATATTGAGGTCGATGGGCACCGCCTTGCTGGCGGGCGCAGGTGTGGTTTCGGTGGTCATCGGTCTTGCGGCGCAAAGCACGCTGGGTAATTTGGTGGCAGGCATCTCGATCGCCATCTATCGGCCGTTTCGCCTCGGCGATACGCTGCAAGTCACGGCGCCGACCGGCACGGATATCGGCGTGGTGGAACTCATTTCCCTGGGATACACCACGCTGCGCGCGCCCGACGGGCACATGATCGTCCTGCCCAATGCCATTGCGGCCAGCCAGGTCACGATCAATTTGAATACGACCTATGCACCCTGGCCGATCACCATCACCATTCGCCTGAGCCGAGACGCGGATATCGAAGCAGCGCGCCACTTGGCGCTCAGCGTGGCGGCGGAAATCGCAGGTCAGGCCGCGGTGGTTGGCTGCTTTCTGACCAAAATCGACGCCGCGGCGATCACATTGGAGCTGCGCTTCAAGGCCACGGATGCGGCAGGCCGCGACAGCTTGCGGTCCAAAATGCTGACTTCTCTGTCGGTCCGTTTTGCAGAAGCAAAAATCGGCTCCTCGGGCGCCGAGCTGCCGGCCTTCGCCTAGAACGGCAGCGGTTTCAGGTCCGGATTCACCCAACCGCGGCGGGCTTCGACGGAAAACAGGCGCGCGCGCGTCCAGTAGGCCAACAGCCAATCGGGCTCGCCGAGTGGCGACGCCATCAACGCATTGCAGGTCGCGAACAGCCTGCATCCGGGGTTCTGCAGCAAAAAACTGCGGGCGGCGCGCAGCGAGGCCTGCGTGATGGTTTCGTGATAGCCCTCGGTGTCCGTGTTGGCGACGCCGGTTGCGTCGTTGAATGCACGAATAAATCCCGGCATGTCGCGCGATGCGTCCAGGTCTTGACGGCAGGCGATCAGCCAGAGGGCCACCGCAAAATGCGCGGCGTGCGTCCAGCGCGGCTTGGGCAGCGACAGGTCGAGAACACCGCGGCCGATCGCGGCAATTTCGTCATCCGACGCGAAGGCAACAAACGATCGAGTGGACATTATTTGCCGATCGTAGCAGGCTTGCCCGCTGCACCACCCGGGGGAGGCTTAGGATGCGCAAAACAATCGCGGCTTGCATCGTTCTCGCGATCATCGCCGCAGGGACGGCGCAGGCACGCCCTTTCACTGCCAGGGACCTCGCGCTTCTCGATCGGATCTCGGACCCTCGCGTCTCGCCCGATGCCCGCTTCGTGGCCTACAACGTGCGCTCGACCGACTGGGATGGCAATCGCGGATTTAACGCGTTGTGGGTGCTCGACCGCAGCGTGCCGAACTCCGCGCCGCGGTTGGTGCGGGACGAGGAAAAATCCTCCCTGTCGCCGCGCTGGTCGGCCGACGGACGGTGGCTTTACTTCCTCTCGTCGCGCTCCGGCTCGATCCAAGTGTGGCGCACACCCGCGCAGGGCGGCGAAAGCGCACAGGTGACGAAGCTGCCGCTCGACGTGGCCCAGTACCGCCTCGGCGCCGACGGTCATGCATTGGTTGCTGCGGTCAACGTGCATGCCGAGTGCGACAGCCTGGCGTGCAGCAAGGCCAAAGACGATGCAAAGGCGAAAGAAAAGACGTCCGGGACCGTCTACGACACCGCCACGCCGCGCTTTTGGGACACGTATCTTGACGGCCGCTATATCGGGTTGTTTACCGTGCGCTTGGGCGAGAATGCCGCCACCGACGGCATCCCGTTGACGCGAGGCTATCAAGCGGACATTGTCGGCCGGCCCGACGGGGACGACTCCTCGTTCGTCACGACCACCGACGGCACGGTCATCTTTTCCGCCCGACCCTCCGGATCTGCTCAGGGCATGGGAGACTCGAGCAGTCTTTACTTCGTGCCATTGGACGGCAGCAAGCCGGCGCAACGGCTCGACCCGGCGTCCACAACATCGGATAGCGCACCGACCGTGGCGCCCGACGGCACGAGACTGGCGTATATCGCACAAAAGGGATCCATATTCACCGCGCCGCGTGCGCAGATCATGATTCGCGACCTGAAGACCGGAGCCACGCGTACGCTCGCGGAATCTTTCGACCGCTCTGTCCAATCCATGGTGTGGTCGGAAGACTCGAAGATCTTGTTTGCCGGCGCGGAAGACACCGGTCAGAACCGTATTTTCGCCATCACCCTAGCAACGGGCGCGGTGAAACCCATCACCGGCGATGGGCATGTGGGCAGCTTCGAAGTGGCAAAGAACTGGATCATCTACAGCCGGGACGCGCTTGACTCACCGGCCCAAGTGTATGAGCTGAAAATTGGCGGCACTCCGCGCGCCCTGACCCACGCGGGTCAAGACACGCTGGCGCAGACTCCTCTGTCGTCCTTCGAGGCATTCAGTTTCCCCGGCTGGAACGACGAGCCGGTGCACGGCTATATCGTGCAGCCCGCCAACTATCATCCCAATGAAAAATATCCCGTGGCCTTTCTCATTCACGGCGGACCGCACGGATCGTTCGGCAACGCCTGGAGCTATCGCTGGAATCCCCAGGTCTGGGCCGGCATGGGATATGCGGTGGTGATGGTGGATTTTCACGGCTCGAGCGGCTACGGCGAGGCGTTTGGCAAATCCATCATCGGCCACTGGGGCGATCGGCCTCTCACGGATCTACAGAAGGGCTGGAGCTACGCGCTGGGACGCTATAGCTATTTGGACGGCGACCGGGCCTGCGCTCTGGGCGGGTCCTACGGCGGCTACATGGTTGCCTGGATCGCCGGAAATTGGACCAAACCCTGGAAATGCCTGGTGAATCACGACGGCGTGTTCGACATCCGATTGATGTCCTACTCGACGGACGTTCCGGGTTTTCAGCAGTCGCAAAATGACGCGCCCACCTGGGTTAAGCCCGAGAACGTGGAACGCTTCAATCCCATCGATCACGTGGCCGACTGGAGCGTGCCCATGCTGGTGGTGCACGGCGGCCGCGATGACCGCGTGCCGTTGGATCAAGGTATGGGCGCTTATGGCGCGGCGCAGCTGCGCCACGTTCCGAGTGAGTTGCTGTATTTTCCCGATGAAAATCACTGGGTGCTGAAGCCGCAGAATTCGGTCCAATGGTACGCGACCGTCGAGACTTGGATGAAGCGCTGGCTGGGCAGTTGAGGAAATAGCATGAGCATGAGCACATCCGTCGGCAGCAAAGTCCGCTTGTACGAACTCGCACTGGAGGACGGCCGCTCGGCCAGCCCGTTCGTGTGGCGCATCCGCTATGCATTGGCGCACAAGGGCATTCCCTTCGAGACCGTGTACCTGGGATTCACCGAAATCCCGATGGTGCTCGGCGGCAGGTTCAAGACCGTGCCGATCCTGGAGCACGCGGATACCACGCTGGCGGAAAGTTGGGACATTGCCGAGTATTTGGACCGCGCGTTCCCGACGCACCCGCTTTTATTCAACACGCCCGCCGAACATGCTCTGGTGCGCTTCATGGACGCCTGGTTCGTAGCTGAGGTATTGCGCAAAATGTTTCGGGTCTATGTCAAGGACGTGCACGATGCCGCACGCCCGCAGGATCGGCCTTACTTTCGCGAGAGCCGCGAAAAGAACATGAAGGGCAAAACCCTGGAAAGCTTCACCGCGGATCGGGCGAGCTATTTGCCGGCCATACGTGCTTCGCTGGCGCCTCTGCGCGCGCACCTGCAGAAGTCGCCCTTTCTCGGCGGCCGCGCGCCGAACTTCGCCGACTACATCGCCCTTGGCGGGTTCTATTGGGCAGCCAGTGCCGGCACACTGCCCCTGCTCGAGCGTGACGACTCCTTGCGCGACTGGCTGGATCGGGGCTTCAATTTGTACGATGGCATCGCGCGCGACCCGGGAATCCAGCCGCTGTTCGAATGATCCTATCGCGGGCATGGCTTCTATTGGCGGGCATGCCTTCTATCCGCGCGCATAGCCGCGGCGCCGGCGCCACGCCGAAATCACCAGCACCAAGAGCGCTCCGATGACGACCGGATAGTTTCCGAGGCGTGCATACGGCGTCAGGCCCGTCATGGGTTGCACGGTCGCGCGCAGCACGCCCTCCTGGAACTGCGGCAAGCGTGCGATGATCTTGCCCTCCGGGCTGATCGCCGCCGTGATGCCGTCGTTCGCGGCACGGACGAGAAATCGGCCGGCTTCGAGCGCGCGCATGCGCGCGATTTGCAGATGCTGATGGGGTGCGGTCGAGTCGCCATACCAGGCATTGTTGGTGACGTTGATCAGCAAGGTCGCTTGCCGCAATATCTTCAACTGCTGGCTGCCGAACGCGTCCTCGTAGCAAATGGTCAGTCCCAGCTTTTGTCCGGCGGCGCTCAACACAGGCTGGCGCGAACTACCGGCGGTGAAGTCATCATAGGGAAGACTCATGAGCCGCAACCATGTTCGGACGAACGCCGGCACCGGAAAGTATTCGCCGAAGGGCACGAGGTGCCGCTTGTAGTACCAGCCGTCATCGGCCGCCGCGAGCACCAGGATGCCATTGAAAAACTCTTTGGTTGCCGGTTGGTAATCGACCAGACCGATCGCGAAATCAGCGTCGTGCGCGCGCCCCTGCTCCTTGAGCCGATGCAGGTAATCCGGGATCTGGGTCGATAGAACAGGCAGCGCGGCCTCCGGCCAGATGATGAGCCGGGAGCCCCAGGCTTCGTCCGTGAGCCGCAGGTAGCGCTGCATGGTCAGCTCGCGATTTTTCACCTGCCATTTCTGATCCTGCGGTACCGCGCCTTGCACGGCGGCAACCGGAATCGGCGGCCCTTCAGGGTGCGTCCACCGTGCTCGCGCGAGCAATTGAGGGAAGGCGAACAACATCGCGGCAACGCCGATCGCCAAACCGCGCCGCCACAGCGGCAAGCCCGGCATGCAGACGACATTGATTGCCGCGGCAACCAGGACCGCCGCCCAGGTCACGGCATACACGCCCAACAGCGGGGCCCAGCCGGCCAAGGGCGAGTCAATCATGGCGTAGCCGGTGGACAGCCATGGGAAGCCGCTCAGAAGCCAGCCACGAAGCCATTCGAGCAGCACCCACAGCGCCGGCAACACCAGCCAGTCGCGTGTCACGCCGGGTTTGAGCCAGAATCGGTTGGATACGTAGCAGAGTGCCGCCACATAAACGGACATCAACGCAACCAGGATTGTCTGCAGCACCAGCGTGAGCCACACCGGCACGAGGCCGAACACGTGCAGACAGGTGTAGAGCCAGTAAGTCCCGAAGGCGAACAATCCGACACCGAACGATGCGCCCGTCCAGCCTGCGCGGCGCGGCGGCAATCCTCGAATCAACGCGAACAGCGCTGCCGGGGCGGCCAAGGCCACCGGCCACCAGCCGAACGGCGCGAAGCCCAGATTGAAACTCGCGCCGGCGGCAAATGCGGCGGTCAAGCGCGCCAGGACCGGTTTCCAATGCGCGGTCGGTGGGCCGCGCACGGTCACGGTCAAGCGGTCGACTCGTTGGCGACCGGCGGCTCGATGTCGAAGGGAACAGTCACGCGCAACAGATCGATGCGGCGCCGATCGGCACGCAGGATTCGAAACTCAAGGGCGCCGATCCGGGTGGTTTCACCGCGGCGGGGCAGCCGGCCGAACTCCTGCATCAACAAGCCACCGATGGTGTCGTATTCTTCATCGGAAAAGGAAGTGGAAAAAAATTCATTGAAATCGGCGATCGGCGTCAACGCGCGCACCGTGAATTCGCGCGGACCTTCCTTGCGGATGGTCTGATCATCCTCGACGTCATGCTCATCATCGATCTCGCCGACGATTTGTTCGATGACATCCTCGATGGTGACCAGGCCGCACACACCGCCATATTCGTCGACCACCATGGCAATGTGATTATGGCTGCGGCGAAATTCCTTGAGCAGCACGTTGAGACGCTTGCTCTGCGGCACGAATACCACCGGGCGCATGTATTCGCGTATCTCGAAATCCTCATCCGCCGCGGCCTGCAGCCGCAGCAGATCCTTGGCGAGCAGGATTCCCATAATCTGATCGCGATCTTCGCCGATCACGGGAAAGCGCGAATGCCCCGACTCGACCACCAGTTCGACCAATTTCTCGGGCGACTCGTCGCGCTCGACGAACACCATTTGCGAGCGCGGCACCATGATGTCCCGCACCTGCATGTCCGCAACGGCCAACACGCCCTCGAGCATGACCAGCGCATCGCCGTCGAACAGTCCGCGCTCGCTCGCCTCGCGCAAATTCTCGACCAGCTCGGCAAGATCGCGCGGTTCGCCCGACATGGACTGCGTGATGCGTTTTAACCAGCGGCCTGTAGAGCTGCCCTGAGGCTGTTCGGACATGGGGACAGAGCATACCGGATCAGCGATACGGGTCTGAAAACCCAAGCCGATCAAGGATTTGAACCTCACGGGCGGCCATTTCCTTCGCTTCGGGCGCTCGCTCGTGATCGAAACCCATGAGGTGCAGGACCCCATGGATCGTCAAATGCGCCCAGTGCGCGCTCAAGGTTTTGTCCTGGGCGCGCGCCTCGAGCGCGACCAGGGGCGCGCAAATCACCAGCTCGCCCAAGAAGGATCGACCGTCGGGGGCCGGGCCGGCACCGGCAAATGACAGCACATTGGTGGGCTTGTCCTTGTGCCGATAGCGCAAGTTCAGGCTGCGGCTGCGTGCCGTGCCGACGATGCGCACCGACAACACCGATCGTTTGGCGACCGGGCTGAGCGCAGCCTCGGCCCATTCTCCCAGGCGCCGTGAACTCGGCACCCAAGGGCTTCGCGACGCGTAGCTCACGTCGAGTTCAAGCCGCCGCGACATTTTCAGCTGCCGTCGTTGGGAGCGCTCGCTTCATAGGCTTGCACGATTCGCTGCACCAGCGGATGGCGCACCACGTCGCGCGAGGTAAACATGGTAAAGGCGATGCCGCGCACACCGCGCAAAATGTTGATGACGGTGCGCAAGCCCGATTGCTTCGAGTTCGGTAAGTCGACCTGCGTGATGTCGCCGGTGACCACCGCCTTGGACCCGAAGCCGATGCGGGTCAAGAACATTTTCATCTGTTCATTGGTGGTGTTCTGCGCTTCATCCAAGATCACGAAGGAATCATTCAATGAGCGGCCGCGCATGAACGCCAGCGGCGCGACTTCGATCACGTTGCGCTCGATCAACTTGGCGACCCGTTCGAAGCCCAGCATTTCATAGAGAGCGTCGTACATCGGCCGCAGATACGGATCGACCTTTTGGGACAGATCGCCGGGGAGAAACCCCAATCGCTCGCCTGCCTCGACCGCCGGCCGAACCAGCACGATGCGCCGCACGCTCTCCGACTGTAAAGCCTCGACCGCACAGGCCACCGCGAGATAGGTTTTACCGGTGCCGGCGGGACCGATGCCGAAGGTCAAGTCGTGCGTGCGGACATTGTTGAGATATTCCGTTTGATTCGGACCGCGCGCGCGGATTGCGCCGCGTGCCGTGCGGACTTTCAACTCCTCCGATTCAGTCTTGGGCTCGTCGTTGCCGTCCATCTCCAACTCTTGCAATGCGATATGCACGCGCTCCGAATCCACCGGTTCGCGCTGCGCCCGCGCATAGAGGTCCTGCAACAGCGATTCCGCGCGTTCGATGGCCGGCGCCAGACCCACCAATTGAAAGCGATTGCCGCGTCGCCTCACCTCCACGCCCAATCTCGACTCGATCAGGCGCAGGTGCTCGTCCAAGGGTCCGCACAGCTCGACCAGCCGGACGTTGTCCGCGGGAGCCAGCAGCACGTCCCGGGTCACGGGTACCGAATTCACGTTGAACCCACCGCGGCAAGGCGCCCGCGAAGGGAATTGGGCATGGCCTCGGTAATGATGACGTCGGTGAAGCCGTTCATGAGCGAGTTGGGACCCTCGCTCGGACCGTCGAAATTGACCCAACGATTGTTGTCGGTGCGCCCGGCCAGTTGCGCGGGATTTCGTTTGGCGGGGCGCTCGACCAGCACGCGTTGGCGGCTGCCCACCATGCGCTGTGAAATCGCGCGCGCCTGACCGTTCAACCGCTGCTGCAGGAGTTCCAAGCGCTGCTGCTTGGCCTCGTGCGGCACTTCGTCGGGCAGGGCCGCGGCCGGCGTGCCGGGCCTGCGGCTGTAGAGAAAGCTGAAGGATTGATCGAAACCGACTTCCGCCACCAGATTCATGGTCGCCAAAAAGTCCTCCGCCGTTTCGCCGGGAAAGCCGACGATCAAGTCGGTCGAGATGCAAATGTCCGGCCGCACCGCGCGCAGCTTGCGCAGCTTCTGCTTGTATTCCAGCACGGTATGTCCGCGCTTCATGGCGGCAAGAATGCGGTCCGAGCCGCTTTGCACCGGCAGATGCAAGTAGTTGTTGAGTTGCGGAACGTTGGCGTACGCCTCGATCAGGCTGTCGTTGAAATCCAACGGGTGCGATGTGGTGAAGCGAATGCGCTCGATGCCGTCGATGGCCGCGACGAAATGG
>Ga0210406_10000993_pt1 | contig 36526 bp, 30 predicted proteins | sample IncBWC30MmetaG_FD_155454 | JGI IMG/M metagenome (GOLD analysis project Ga0210406, IMG submission 155454) | Forest soil microbial communities from Barre Woods Harvard Forest LTER site, Petersham, Massachusetts, United States - Inc-BW-C-30-M | ecosystem: Environmental > Terrestrial > Soil >... | reverse complement strand
TGGGGGGTTGGTGTCGGTTGGGGATGGGGTTGGGGTTCCTATTGGGGAGGGTACCCGTATGCCTATGGCTATCCCTATTATCCGTACTATCCATACTACGGGCCGAACGCGTATCCGCCAGCAGACCCGGATCGCTATAACGATAACGACCGAGACCCGCGTGACAACTCGCATCGGCAAAATTCGAGTTATCCGTCACCGGAGCGATCGCCCGGCGTAAACGACAACAGCTCTGCGATGACGCTCGCGCACCGCAAAACGGTCGACGAAACCGGCTCTGCGGATTACTGGATGTCGAACTACCAGCAACCTGCGGTTCCGCGGCAAGCGGTGCGAAACGTAGTTCAAGCTCTGCTGGCTATGCCGCCCGAGGCTCGGCAACGGCAGATAGAATCTGGCCGATACCGCAATTTTTCGCCAGATGAACAGAAGCTCCTGAACCAGGTCGCGCAGGTGTCGCCGCGTGAACAACCACAAAAGAATGTGGAAGGAACGAAGCCGGCGGCGCTAGCACTCGCGTCGCAAAAGGTTCAGTGATTTAAGCGCAAGAGCCATTGACGAACAGAGAGGCCGTTCGGTCTCGCGCGGAGTATCTCTCCATAACTCCGCGTTCCTGGTGATTTGCCGGCTAGGAAAACGTAGCAGCGCGCTCTCCGCGCCAGAGCCGCTGCCTGATTACCTGCCAGGGGCTGGGGGTTGACCCTTGTGCCGGGAACAGGTAGTGGCTCAATTCAAATTGAGCCACTACCCGGGAACAGGACTCCTTGAGGGCACTCTAACTCTGAGACAATTGTTTGAAGTGTTCACGCACCAATTTCGCAGCGGCGAAATAGGCGGTGCTGAATTTCTCATGTTGCTTTGCCCCATCGTCATAGCCTTTAGGCGAAAGTGCATCGACTCCGGCTTCTTCGATGTGTCGCATCTCTACGAACCCGGCCTTCATGCATATTTCCAGCTGTGCATAGATGTCCTCAGGTACGAAGGGATAGACGCTTTCAGCGGTATCAACAAGTACGTTGAATCGCTCTCTAAAATGATTTAATCGGGCAGAGATCAGTCTCAGCCTTTCACGTTCATCCTGCGGCGTCCAATCTAAGAATGGCCTCAATCCATTGAAGCTGAGCCTGAGTTTTCCAAGGGCGGCAAATATGTCCTTCACCGCGTCGAACTCAGTGTCGAATTGCGTCTTGGTAACATACGTACGATGTCCTAGTTCCGCTTCTACTCTTTTTCGCTTCTGTTCCAAGGCATCGCGGTAGTTCTCGAATTCCTTGTCGAGATCACTCTTGTACCGGGTGAGCCAGCGGTCGGCAAGATGGCTGCTCAGTCCCCTGACCACTAGCCAGGCCGTGACACCGCTGCCCAAGAGCGAACTGAGAAATGTGGCTAGCGAAAAGCCAGACATGCGGGAAGTATACCTTCGTGGCCGTGGTATTATCTGGAGATTATGGCTAAACTCCGGTCGGCCCCTTTGTACCCAGTCAACCTTTCGGTAGGGGGCATACCTGCGAATCTTTGCAAGAACAAAACTCCGGAGGGGAGGTTCCAGATCGCAAGAGTCCTCAAGCCCGGAGGCCCCCAAGAGGGGGAATTTGAGGTTTTGTGGGAGGGCGATAGCGAATCTGGAGCGGAAGAATTTGCTCGGATAGAGGCCGAAAAAGCCTTCCCCGGCTTGCTTACCAGATAGTGGTCCTCTCTTGCTGTTTCCCCCCGATGAGAGCTGGTGGTCAGAAACCTGGTGCCGGGAACAGGACTTGAACCTGCACGCCTTTTGGGCACTGGATCCTAAGTCCAGCGCGTCTGCCAATTCCGCCATCCCGGCTCGCAGTTTATTTTAACTGACCGTGCCCCGTCCCAGTCTCTCCGTTCTTTAATCCTCGCAGAGACAACCCGGGGATTTTCCCGCTACACTGTTTGTTATGAACGCTCCAAACCAACCAAACATCAAGCTGACTCATGCTCCCGATTATCGCGAAAACTATGCCAACAGCGTTCAGGTTCGAGTGAACGTCTGGGACTTCTTCCTGGTCTTCGGCACCATGCAACAGCAGACCGAGACCCAGGTTGAAGTGAAAAACTTTCAAGGCATCTATCTGAGCCCGCAGCAAGCCAAGGCTCTGATGGCAATCTTGCAGCAGAACGTCGCCGGCTATGAAAGCGCTTTCGGTGAGATCAAACTCGACCCCCGGATGGCCACCGGCGGAAACATTCACTGATCCTGCACGCACTGAGCTTGTACGATAACGACCCGCACGGTGACTCCCGACTCCGACTCGCGCCGCTTTCCAACTCCACTGCTGTTCACGTTGTTCTTTCTGGCGCTGTTCGCCCTGCACGCGCCTCTGCTGCGACTCTCGTATTTCTGGGACGAAGCCGGATACTACATCCCTGCCGCTCACGATCTGCTGTTCTCGGGGTCGCTGATCCCCTACTCGGGGCCGTCGAACGCTCATCCGCCGCTGGTCATGGCCTATCTCGCCCTGGCCTGGAAGATCCTGGGATTCACTCCAGTTGTGACTCGCACCGCCATGCTCGTGATCTCGGCCTTCGCGCTGTTGGGCGTTTTTCGTTTAGCGCTGCGAGTCGCAAACGCCGAGGTTGCGATCGCCTCCGTCGTCTGCACCGCGCTATATCCGGTTTTCTTTACGCAAAGCTCGCTCGCCCATCTCGACCTCGCGGCCGCCGCATTTACCTTCTGGGGCCTGTTGGCCTACGTCGAGGACCGCCGACCGGCAATCGCCATCTGGTTTTCCTTCGCCGTTATGGCTAAAGAGACCGCGATCATTGCACCCGTGGCCCTCTTCCTCTGGGAGTCGCTCGCGCGAAGGATTCGGCCTGCCGATCGCTCGCGAGGAAACTCCGTCGCCCTACTCTTCCCACTGCTCCCGCTCGCCCTCTGGTACGCCTATCACTACCACCGCACCGGATTTCTCTTCGGCAACCCAGAATTCTTCCGCTACAACGTGCAGGCGACCCTGCATCCACTGCGCATCCTTCTGGCGCTCGGCCTGCGTCTCTGGCAGCTGTTCGGCTACTTGAATCTCTACCTTCTCACCCTGGCCACGGCTCTTGCCATGTTTCGCCAACCGCTGGACGATCGTCAGCGCATCGCGCTCCCTGTGCAGTTTGCTTTTCTTTCCGTAATCATGGCATACGCGTTCGCCATGGCCCTGGTCGGCGGCGCCGTACTGGCGCGCTACATGCTTCCGGTGGTTCCACTGGTCATCATCATCGGTGTCTCCACCCTGCGCCGCCGCGTGCGTCCGTGGCGGGGAGTCATTGCTGCCATCGCATTGGGCTTCGTCGCGGCCCTTTTCTTCAATCCTCCCTATGGTATTTCTCTCGAAGACAATCTCGCCTACCGCGACTACATTCAACTGCACCAAAATGCCGAGACCTGCCTCGAAGCCCGCTATCCCATGGCACATGTGCTCACCGCCTGGCCTGCCAGCGACGAACTCACCCGCCCTTATCTTGGCTACATCACTCGCCCTATCCAAGTGGTTCGCATCGACGATTTCACCGCCAGACAGCTCTTTGCAGCATCCGATCTGCGCTCGAAATTCGACGTCGCTCTCGTCTTCTCCACCAAGTACGAACCGTCGCATCCACTATTCGACGGTTGGAAAACTTGGCAGCGTTGGAAGACGGAGTTCTTCGGCTACCATCGCGACGTCCCACCCGCCGCCGCAGCCCAGATCCTGGGAGGGCGCCTGGTGTTCGAAGATCATCGCCCCGGCCAGTGGGTTGCGGTCATCGAGATCGCACGCGTGGAAGAAGCTCGCGCCCCAAACGCAAAAATGCCCGGAATCCTTGCGAATTCCGGGCACCCATCTGTTTTACTTAGACAGCGGTAACGTTCTCAGCTTGCCAGCCCTTCGGCCCCTTGGTCACGTCGAACTGCACGGATTGGCCTTCTTGCAGGCTGCGAAAACCACCCGCCTGAATTGCGGAGAAATGCACGAAAACGTCTTCGCCATTCTGACGGCTGATGAAGCCGTAGCCTTTGGCGTCGTTAAACCACTTTACTGTTCCTGTTTCTGCCATTGATGTTTCCTTTTCTTTTCTTGTTTCTGAATTGTGCTGAGAAGAATCTCTGCTAGTGGAAGGGGCGACGCTGGTTGGCGGTACCGACTTTCAGTTGCGTGTGAATCAAACTTAGCGCACCCTTAGTATACACGATCGCCGCAGCGCTCCAACAATCTTTATTTCGCCCCTATCCGCAAGGCCAGGAGCTATCCAGCAGAGGAGGTGGAAACGGAGTTCTTCTTCGCGTCTGCTTCGAGTCTGTCCCTCCGCTCATCCATCGCTTTGATGAGGTTATCCACCAGTTGCGATAGGCGTTGCGGGTCTTGCTCAACAGCGATCAATTTGCAGAGGTCTCGCCACTCCTGGTCATTTGTCGTTTTTGTCATGCCATATCAAAGGCAAGCAAATTGCCAAATCTGCCGGAAACAACTCCCAAGCGGCCGGGGTTCCCAATCTGCTCACAGTGCAAGGCTTACGCAGCCACCCTGAGCCGCTAAGAGTGCGGGCTGTAGGAAGATTTTGCTCGAACGGGGTCGCTCAAAGCGGCGTCCGCCATACAGCATGTCGTGTATATCGCAGAGGGAACTGACTTCACTAGAATCTTGCGATGCCCACCCAGACCGAAGCTCGCATAGAAGAACTGTGCAACGAGATTCGGGAACTCTGCGGCACGCCACATACTCAGCGATCTGAAAACAGGCTCAGAAGGCTTGCCGTAGAACTGCGCGATGCCATCGAAAAACACGTGAAGGCGGCACAGAGTTCGTTGAGCGTGAAGAAATCCGCAATTCTCAAGCGTGATCCACAAGATTATTAGATTCGTTGGCAATGCGGTTTCTGGCGGTCAATCAGACCTTAGCCCGCCTCGCCCTTTCCCAATCTGCCGTCCTCAGTTCTAGTCCCCGGCTCCGGCCTGCCGACTACCAGGACGCGTCGGCGCGGCAACTCCTCATCAGTAACCTCCCCCGCAAATTGCAGATTGAGCCCGAGCCGCGCGCCTTCCTGGCGGGCCGCATCGTTGAAAAAATAAACCACGTCGCCACCAAACCGATCCTTCAAACGGCGGCGTTCGTCGAGATCGAATGGACTCGCCGAATACACTCTTATGTCGCCCGCTTCGTGAAGGGCGGTGCCCAGTTCCCGCTGGAACCCGAGTGCTCCTCCGCGTACTTGCGCCATCGTGAGCGCCAACACATGATATGCCATGGACCTGGTCCAGAATCGGGAATGCACGGGCTACTTCGCGGGCATTTTGAACACAATGCCACCTTTCATCACAAAAACGATTTTATCCATTGCCTGGATGTCGGTCAGCGGGTCACCAGCTACTGCAACCACATCGGCATATTTTCCCGTCTCGAGCGCGCCAATCTGATCGGCCATGCCGAGCAACTCGGAGGCTCGTACCGTAGCCGCTTGGATAGCTTCGATCGGCTGCATCCCGCCACGCACCAGCGCGCCAAACTCCCTCGAAACGAAATCAGGATCGTCATCCACACCGTAGGCGATCTTCAGATGATGCTTCAAGGCAAAGCTAAACGCAGCCTGCTGATAGCTGAGGATCTTTTTACCTTTCTCAAGGGTCACCGCGTCAGCGCCCAGCGAAGTTCCAACTTCCACCCCATGTTGAAACGTGTAGAGCGTGGGCACCAGCCAGGTGCCTTTCTGCTCCATGAGCGCGGCGCCCTCTTCATCGAGCATGGTGCCGTGCTCAATCGAATCGACACCCGCGCGCACTGCCGCCTTAATGCCATCCGTACCCTCGGCATGCGCCATCACTTTCTTGCGGGCGCGGTGCGCAATTTCCACCGCTCTCGCCATCTGAGCCTCGCTAAGTTCCTGCACGTTGAAGTCGCTCGTCGGGTCCATGACGCCTCCCGTGGCCATCAACTTGATCCAGTCGGCGCCATACTTGATGTCGCGGCGGACGGCGTCCCCCGTCTCGTCCACATTGTCGGCGAGATTCGGCCGCCGCGGCAGCGCCTGGTCAGGAGCCAGGGGATCAGCATCACCGTGGCCGCCAGTGACAGAAACAAAGTTGCCGGCGGTAACAATTCGCGGCCCTTGTACCAGTCCTTGGTTGATGCTGTCGCGCAGCGCAATTTGTCCATAACCAAGGTCGGACTCGCCCGCGTCGCGCAAGGCTGTGAACCCGTGTGCTAACCAGATTTGCAGATTATGTAGACCCCAAAGCGTCTTTTGGGCCGAAGACATCCGCAAGTCCCCGGTTGAAGATTGATCTTTGGGATTGCCCAGAATGTGATTGTGGCAATCGATCAGGCCGGGTAACAATGTCGCATTCCCCAGATCGATTACCGTGGCGCCGCGGCCGTACTGACTTGTAATATTGGCCGCAGGCCCGATTTGGCGAATGCGATCTCCCTCAACCAGCACCGCCTGGTCAGCCAGCACTCGCCCGTCGCGCACATCGAGCAGATGCGCGGCGCGAATGATCGTAATCTGCTTGCCAGCGGCCGGCTTCGCCGGCGCAGTCTGCGCCGTCGAAGCCACCATCAACAGAGCCACCAAACCACAGGACATCGCAACCGCCCGCAACCTTCCCACGTTAAGTCCCCAAGTAGGTGATAGTAGTGAATGACCCATGCTGAAGGATTGTAGCGTGCCCAGCGTCCCTTTCTGCGTGTTCACTGCAAAAAGTATTCTCGCTTTTGACTTCCCCGCCCTACCGCCCTAACATACGGCAACCGCTCCCTCATGATCGGCCGGACCATCTCGCACTACCACATCCTCGAGAAAATCGGTGGCGGCGGCATGGGCATCGTCTACAAGGCTGAAGACACCCGCCTCCATCGATTCGTCGCGCTGAAGTTCCTGCCCGAAGACGTCGCCCGCGATCCGCATGCGCTCGCCCGCTTTCAGCGCGAAGCCCAGGCGGCCTCCGCCTTGAACCATCCCAACATCTGCACCATTTACGACGTTGGGGAGCAGGACGGCCACGCCTTCATTGCCATGGAGTTTCTTGAAGGCATGACACTCAAACACCGAATTGCAGGGCGGTCACTCGAAGTCGAGACCCTGCTCTCACTTGGCATTGAGATCGCTGACGCACTCGATGCCGCCCACGCCAAGAACATCGTGCATCGCGACATCAAGCCCGGCAATATTTTCGTCACCACCCGTGGAACCGCCAAGGTCCTCGACTTCGGCCTGGCCAAAGTCTCGAGCAAGCCTGGTGCGGGCACCGACGCGACCGCCGCCACAATCGATCAGGACCATCTGACCAGCCCAGGTTCAGCGCTTGGAACCGTCGCTTACATGTCACCCGAGCAGGTTCGTGCCAAAGAATTGGACCCACGGACTGACTTGTTCTCCTTCGGAGCGGTGCTTTATGAGATGGCGAGCGGAGCCCTGCCCTTCAATGGAGAGAGCGCGGGGGTGATCTTCGAAGCAATCCTGAATCGTACGCCGGCACCCGTGTTGCGGCTCAATCCCACTCTTCCACCCAAGCTTGAAGACATCATCCACAAGTGTCTGGAGAAAGATCGCAACCTGCGCTACCAGCACGCCTCAGACATTCGCACTGATTTGCGGCGCCTTAGTCGCGACACGGTGTCGGCCTCGGTACCAGCGCCTGCCGAGCCCCGAACGGGTCTTCGGAAACGCTGGACAGTGATTGCGTCAGCCGCGGTGGCACTGCTGGCGCTGGCTGCTGGCTATTTCTTTCTCCGTCGCCCGCCGAAGCTCACAGAAAAAGACACTGTCGTTCTGGCCGACTTCGCCAACACCACGGGCGACCCGGTTTTTGACGGCACTCTGCGGCAAGGGCTTTCGGCGCAACTTGAACAATCGCCGTTTCTGAATCTGTTGTCGGATGAGCGCATAGCCCACGCGCTTTCTCTGATGGCTCAGCCTAAAGATACCCAACTCACTTCCCAATTGGCTGGCGACGTGTGCCAGCGCACCGGGAGCGCAGCCACCATTGAAGGATCCATCTCCAGTCTCGGCAGCCAATATGTGATCGGGTTGAAAGCCATGGACTGCCGCAATCACGACCTGCTGGCCCAGGAGCAGGAGACTGCCGAAGGCAAAGAGAAAGTGCTTAAAGCCCTGGGGGACGCGGCCACCAAGCTGCGTCAGAAAATGGGGGAATCACTCGGCTCTCTGCAGAAATACGACGCGCCGCCTGAAGACGTTACCACTGCATCGCTCGAAGCCTTGAACGCGTACACTCTTGGCATCAAGGCCCGTCAGGAAAAAGGCGACTTCCCATCGATTCCGTTTTTCCGACGGGCAATACAGTTCGATCCCAACTTCGCCATGGCGTACCTTCAGCTTGCAACTCGGTATGGCAATCTGGGGGAGGCGACACTAGCTACCCAATTTATGGAAAAAGCCTTTGCGCTTCGCGACCGTGTGAGCACGAAGGAGTCTTTCCATATTGCTTCCAATTACTACGACTCCGTCACCGGTGATCTAGACAAGGGTGATGAAGCCCGCCAGTTATGGGCACAGACTTATCCGCAAGACTCGTATCCGTGGGATGGCCTCGGGAATTCCAATCTATTCCGCGGACGTTATCCAGAAGCATTGCAGTCTCTGCTTGAGGAAGAGCGTCTGGCTCAAAATGGCTACTACAACTATGGCAACTTGGTGGCCGCATACATCAACCTCAACCGCTTCAGCGAGGCGCGGAAGGCTATTGAACAGGCTCAGGCGCGCAACCTGGAACCGGTTAGCGGACACATCTATCTGTACACCCTCGCCTTACTTGAGGGAAATGCGCCGGGCATGGAGGCAGAACTTGCATGGGCTACCAGAAAACCCGAAGCCGAAGATTATTTCCTCTACATGCAATCGGACACAGAAGCGTATTCCGGTCATCGCAGGCAAGCCTGGGACCTCACCCAGCGATCGATAGAATCTGCCCGACGTAGCAGCCAAAACGAGAGTGCAGCATTTTACCTGGCCAATGCGGCCCAGCGGGAAGCGGAATTCGGTGATGCGCCGCGAGCGCTCGAACTTGCGGATGCTGCCCTCAAACTTGCCCCCTCAAGAGACGTGAAGGCGATGGTTGCGTTGGCGCTGGCACGCGCTGGTTCTCTCCCGCAGTCTGAGAAGCTTACTAACGAACTCGCCAAGGCCAACCCGCTCAATACTATTCTGAACTTCTACTGGCTGCCGACCATTCGCGCTGCCAGAGAACTGTCTCTGAACCACCCGGCTAGCGCTATCGAGGGTCTGCAGGGCACGGCCGGGTTTGAATTCGGCGTACCTCCTCCATCGGGACCTGGCACGCTGTACCCGGTCTACGTGCGCGGCGAGGCGTTCCTGCGTCTTGGCCAGGCCAGCAAAGCTGTGGACGAATTCCACAAGTTCCTGGACCACCGCGGTGTGGTGAGAAATTTCCCCTTGGGCGCGTTGGCCTACTTGCAGTTGGGGCGGGCCTATGCGGTCGCGGGGGACAAGGCCAAGGCCGCTGCCTCCTACCAGGACTTCTTCAACCTCTGGAAAGATGCCGATCCCGACGTCCCCGTCCTGAAGCAAGCCAAGGCGGAATACGCAAAACTGGAATAACTCTAGCCTTTCTCATCGGGCGCATCCCCCGCCATCACATGGCATGAATGCGTCTTCACCACTAGCCACACTTCCTTCCCTGGCTGTACCTCCAACACATCGCGCGCCGCCAGCGTGAGATGCACGGTCATCTCTACTCCGCAATCCACTCGCGCCACCACGATCATGTCGCGCTGTTCCAGTGACAACACTCGCCCCGGCAATACGTTCCGTGCGCTCAGCCCTTGCGGTTGAATTGTCGCCAGCAGAATGTCTCCCGCACCAATCCCCACTCGCAGGAACGCGGACGAAACCGGCCCCGGCCCGACCCTCACCAGCGGCGTCTCCAGTTCCACTTTGCTGCCGGCGATCCTGCACCTCATCGTTCCTCGATACTCGAGAACAGCCACCACCAGCGCGTCTAAAACATTCTCGAATCCCGCCAGTCGCGCCACCGATTCCTGCCGCGGCGCGGTCATCACCTCATGCGGCGTCCCTTGCGCCACAATCTTTCCCTCCTCCAGCACCAGCACCCGCTCCCCCAACGCAAACACTTCTTCCCGGCTATGGGTCACATAAATGATGGGAATCCCATGTGCCTGGTTCCACGCCCGCAGATCGTCAATCATCTTCGACTTGGTCGGCGCATCCAGTGCCGCCAGCGGCTCATCCAACAGCAGCACGCACGGATCAATCACCAGCGCCCGCGCCAACGCTACCCGCTGCCGCTCCCCGCCGGAAATCTCCCGCGGCTTTCGCGCCCGGAGATGCGTAATGCCAAACGATTCCAGGATCGCATCCGTCCGTTTCTTCCGCTCTTGCCCACCCAGCCCATATCCGATGTTCTCAGCCGCGCTCAAATGGGGAAATAGGGCCAGGTCCTGAAATACATAACCGACCCCGCGCCGCTGGACGGCACAATTGACACCTCGTTCACCGTCAAAGAAGATACGCTCCCCAACTGCAATTCTCCCCGCGTCCGGCGTCGCCAATCCGGCAACACAATCAAGCAACGTGGTCTTCCCTGCTCCCGACGCTCCAAAAAGAATGGTGATCCCCGGCTCGCAAACACACTCCGCCCTCAGGAGAAAATCGCGCTCTGCATTCGAGAATCGCTTTGCGACCCGGATATCAAGCATTTCAAGGTCTTCCCTGTGTCTCCGTGTCTCTGTGCCGACTGCGGTTTCTAGTTCCACCATACCCACACTTTCCGATTGACTCCGTACACCAAGCACATCGCCACGAATGAAATCCCCAGCAGCACTAACGCTGTCTGATTCGCCGCCATGAAATCAAGCGCCTGCGTCCGGTCATAAATATCGATCGAAACCGTCCGCGTCACCCCCGGAATGTTTCCTCCCACCATCAGCACCACTCCGAACTCTCCCATCGTGTGAGCAAAACTCAATACAATTCCCGTCACCAACCCCGGCACCGACAACGGCAGCACCACACGCAGGAATGTCCGTAGCCTTGAGGCTCCCAATGTTGCTGACGCTGTCAGCAACCGCGCATCCACCGCCGCAAACGCCGCTGCAAAAGGCTGCACCGCAAACGGCAGACTATAGACAATGGACCCAATCACCAACCCGGCGAAAGTGAATGCCAGCGTGTGTCCGGTCATCGCCTGCCACCAGCGCCCGAGCGGACTGCGCGACCCGAGCGCCACCAGAACGTAAAATCCCAGCACCGTCGGGGGCAGCACAATGGGAAGCGCCACCACCGCCTCCACTAGAAACTTCCCGCGCCAGCGCGAGTAGGTCAGCCAGTAGGCAATCGGCAGCCCGACGACGGTAAGAATCGCCGCCACCACCACCGCCAGCCGGATTGTCAACCAGAACGCCTGCCAGTCCATCGTTATTGTTCTTCCTTCAGTTTGTGCGCAGCCAGTATAGACAAAACAGAAGGCGAACTCGGGATTGGAATTGAGGAGCCGATCAGATCACATGAGCAGAGCAGGCCAGGCGATCAGCTGTCCTTGCGGTACAGAAGCTCGCGCATCGCTTGCCTACGCGCCTCGTTCGCTTCCTTCGCCGTCTTGCGCTCGTCCGCATCCATGCGGCGCTGATTCGTTGGGGCGTTTGATTCGGGAGTGCTGCACTCCGGGCACTGGTTCGCGAAACCGGGCTTATCCGGCTTCAGTTCGAACTCTTCCCCGCAAACACTGCAAGTTTTAATCGGGAAAGCCATGTGCATTTCATGATACGACGCTCATAGGCTTGAAGAAAGTGGGTCGCGGACTCGGGACGCCGCAGAGCGCTTCCGAGCTCTCCAATTCCCGAAGTGGTCCACTTCCCCGCCATCATGTTCACTCATCACAAACTCCCCGCCCACTCTTCCCTCATACTCCGCCCAGAGGCAGAATCATGGAACTTCATGAAGCCATCGCCACTATCCGCACCCTAGCCGACGGACTGCACCCTACCACCCGCGCACCTCTCGATCCGAACGATGCCTGCCGCCTGCCGCAGGCCATCAAAGCCCTGAACCGCGCCCTGTCCGCACTGCTCGCACTGCAAGATTGGGAGACACGAAACCCGGCAAACAGCGGCAGGGCCTGGTCACGTGCTGAGGATCGGCAAGTCTGCGACGAAGTCGGGCAAGGCAAGGACATCAATGAAATTGCTAAAGCACACAATCGCACTGTTCCTGCGATTGCCGCTCGCCTAGTGAAGCTGGGAAAGATTGCTCCCGGCAAGCCCGATCAGTCCGGTCCCCTGTTCCCCGAGAGGGTTGCCTGAGTGAAGCTCCGCCCCACGCCGCGCCGTCATTGGAAGTCAATCTCGCGACACTGTGCCCTTTTTCTAGCATTCGCGCTACCCGCCTTCACTCAGACAACGCAGTCCCATCCCGAAGCTCGCCGCTCGCAGCGCGAGCAATGGTTTCTCCGCGGACGCACCATTCCGGGACATCCCGCCGCGGAACTTCTCCGTCGCGCTAACGCACAGAAACTAGCCCTACGCGCTTCAAAACCAATCGGAGCACCGAGTTCCTCAATCTGGACGCCACTCGGCCCAGCGCCCCTGGCCTCCGACGCCAGCGGCATTGGCGAGCAGGACTACAACTGGGTCAGCGGCCGCGCCACTGCCATCGCTATCGATCCCTCCGACGCAACCGCCAATACCGTTTACCTCGGAGGCGCCTATGGAGGCGTGTGGAAATCCACCAATGCCACCAGCCCATCTCCCGCCAGTGTGGTCTGGACTCCGCTCATCGACAACCAAGCCACTCTCGCTGTCGGCGCAATCGCCATCCCACCCGGAGGCACCGGGGTGATTTTGGTCGGCACCGGCGAAGCCAACAGTTCGGCCGATTCATACTATGGCCTCGGTATCCTACGTTCTTCCGATGCCGGCCAGACCTGGATTCTGATTCCGACCGACAGCACCGGCACTCGCTCCTTCGCGGGCATGGCATTCAGCAAGATTGCATTCAGCACCGCCAACCCCAACACAGTCGTCGCCGCAACCGCCGGCGCATCCGAAGGAATCATTGAAGGCCTAGCCAATCCAGTGACTGCGAACCTTGGCCTCTACGGCTCTGCCGACGGAGGCAATACTTGGGCTTTCTCCACCATAGATGACGGCACTGTCACCATCGACGCCGGTTCCGCCACCGCTGTCGTCTACAACTCGGTAGCAGGATTGTTTTTCGCGGCAATGCGAGATCACGGTTTCTATTCCTCACCCGACGGCCTCAACTGGACTCGCCTCCAGAATCAGCCGGGCACAGGCCTGACTACCGCCGCATGCCCAGCAAATCCGCACTCCACTGCCTGTCCTATCTATCGCGGTGAACTCGCCGTGGTTCCCGGCCGTAACGAGATGTATGTCTGGTACGTCGACGCCAACAATAACGACCAGGGCATTTGGACCACTCTCAACGGTGGCGTTACCTGGACGGCACTCAACGAATCCGGCATCACCAACTGCGGCGATGACACTGGTTGCGGCACGGAAGACGGCGCCTACAACCTGGAACTCGCAGCGGTCCCCGACGGCGGGGCCACCGACCTTTATGCGGGCGCAGTCAATCTCTACAAATGCCAGATCACCAGCTTCTCAGCGACCTGTGGCGGCACCGGCCAGAACACTTTTCTGAATCTCACCCACGCGTACGGATGCAGTGGGATCGCCCTGGTCCACCCTGCGCAACATGCTCTGGCCTTCCAACTCACGAATGGCAACCTGCAAGACGTCATGTACTTCGCCAACGACGGCGGCTTATACCGCGCGCTCGATGGCTATGCCGGCCTCACCAGCGGCGCCTGCGGCGGCAGCAATCGGTTCGACAGCCTGAACCAGACCTTGGGCTCGATGACTCAACTCGTCTCTTTCTCGCAAAACCCCACCGATCCCAATACCATTCTCGCCGGGGCCGGGGCTAACGGATCACCCGCCACACAATCGGCTCTCTCCAACGCGCCGTGGCACAACGTAAACTCTGGCGACGGCGGCAATTCCCAGATCAATCCGGCGGATCCCACCGAGTGGTACGTCTCCAACCCTCCTGACTTCACTTCCGGAACCAACATTTTCCGTTGTGAGTCCGGAATCAACTGCCATACGCAGGATTTTCAGAACGCCCAGGTCGTCAACAGCGCCACGGTTGGGGGAGATACGGGCGCGTACTATCCGCCGTTTCTGCTCGATCCGCAGGACTCCAACGAGTTGATTGTCGGCACCTGCCGCATGTGGCGCGGATTAAGCAGCGGAACTGGATTCACTTCTCTCAGCCCCAACTTCGAAACCGGCGGCTCTGGCATCTGTACCGGGGCCGAGACTAACGTCGTCCGCTCCGTGGCCACTGGCGGACCGCTTGACGTCAACGGCTTCTCCAACGTTGTGTACGCCGGAACCGATGGCTTCGGCCCGCTCATCCCGACCATCCCTTCCGGCGGCCATCTCTGGGTCAGCGCCAACGTCGCAGGCGGCACTGCCACCTGGGTTGACCAAACCGGCGCCATCAACCCGGACGCATTCCCCATTTCCGGCATCGCCATCGACACTTCGGATCCTACCGGCCTCACCGCTTATGTCAGCATCATGGGATTCCACGTTTCGCATGTGTGGCAGACGACTAACGGCGGCGTCTCTTGGACTGACTTCACCGCCAATCTTCCCGACGCGCCCGCCAACGCCATATTGGTCGATCCCGCAACCAACGCCATGCCGGGAAAGATCTACGTCGGAACTGACGTCGGCGTTTTTTCCAGTCCTACCGCCGGCGCAAGCTGGACTGAAGTCGGCCCCGCGCCCAGCAGTGGCAATCCGGGATTTCTGCCCAATGTCGCAGTCACCGCGCTGCTGATGTCAAGTAATGGGTCCAGCAAGTTGCTGCGGGCTTCTACGTACGGCCGCGGTCTCTGGCAATTTCCCGTGACTCCGACTTTCGTGCCCACTGTTACCAACACTCCACAGACTGTCTTCACCACCCAGTTGCCGGCTCAATTCTTCGGGGCAGTTCTTTTTTATGGATACACCGACGCCGTGACCTTGAGCTGCCAGCCGCCAGCGCATGCCACGTGTTCAGTCCAGCCCAGCAGCGTGACGCCGTCCTTTCCTTCGTTCGCGATTACCGCCACTGGCCCTGTCGGCAGCAGTTCCTTCACGATTAAAGGAGTCGGCACCGACCCCGATCATCTCACCACCACCGCTCCTTTCACGCTGAACGTGGTTGACTTCGCTTTAACGTCGCTTTCTCCCGCGCAGATCACCGTGCCACCGGACGACACTTCCGCGCCGGTCAAGTTCCAAATCACCGCCTCCGGCCCCTTCAGTCAGGTCGTGAACCTGGCCTGTAGCGGTCTGCCTGCCGGTGCGCTCTGCAACTTTCAGCCATCGAATGCGGTGACTCCCACATCGACGACTCCCGTGAATGTCACCCTCAACATCACCACCGCCCTGAACACTGCTCCAGGAACATTCCCCATTACCGTCAGCGGCTCAGTAACCAATGGTCCCACGAGAACGCAGGATCTCTCTTTGACCGTGACCGCCGACTACTCACTGAGCGTCAGCAATCCCTCGCTCACCGCAAACGAAAACACATTGGCTGTGTTCAACGGCACCTTGACCTCTTTGAATGGCTACAATAATCCGGTGAATCTAAGTTGCGGCCCTGGCGCTTCTCCTACTTGCACTGCCGCGCCAGCCACCGTGATCCCCACCTCGAGCGGCGCATCCTTCACCGTCACCGTGAGCAGCCCCCAGTGCGGCCAGTACGACTTCAGCATTCTGGCCAAGGGCACCGATCCGCTCGCCACCTCGCATTCTGCCCCGGTTGCCTTCGCCTCCACCAGCCTCGTGCCTCCGAGCTTCACTTTAGCCATCAACAATTCGCCTCTGACCGCGGATGTCGGCGCACCGGCGACCTTCAATGGCGCCCTCTTTGCCACGGCTTGCTACGGTTATCCGGTGCAACTCAGCTGCGGTTCGGGGTCGCCGCCGTCGTGCGTGGCGTCTCCCAAGCTCCTCATTCCGGCAGTCACAGGGATGCCCTTCACCGTCACAGTGAGCAGCAGCCAATCTCAGACCTACAACTTCGAGATCGTCGGCCAGGGCGCAGATCCTGCCGCCCATCTAAGCAAACAGCTGGTATCATTCACTTCCGGTTCTGGCTCCGGCTTCAACTCAACCTTCACCTTCAACAACAATTCCGGCGCTGAATCCGTCACCGCCGGGCAGGTGGCAACCTTTGATCTTGCTGTGGCAGCGGTCAAGGGCAAGCTGCCTGACGCCGTAACCCTGACCGTCTCGGGATGCCCCACATTGAGCATCTGCACATTTTCTCCGCCACAGGTGCCTGCGGGAAAATCCAGCGCCACCGTCGCCTTGCAGATTCAAACCAGTACTGCCATCGCCATCCGGACTCTGCAACCCGCATCCTCGCGTACACTTCCTCTCTACGCCTTCTGCCTCTCCCTACCCGGTCTCATATTTACCTTCTCCGTCGGTCGGCCCGGCCGCCGACGCGCGCGATACATCTTGTTGCTGCTAGTGCTGTTCATAGCGCTCTCCAGCGGGCTCTCTTGCGGGGGCGGCCTGCAAGGTTCGTCTATCGCAGACCCACAGCCCGGCACCACTCCCAACACGTATCTGATCACTGTCACCGCCGCCATGAATTCCGCCCCCGGTTCGCCCAGTCAAAGCGTGGTTGTCGTACTCACAGTCAACTAGCTACTTTCACTTTGCCTGTCTCTCCGCGCGCTCGGCGGCGTTCTCAGCAATCCCTGCGTTTCAAGGTCTTGAGCTTGCCACTGTGCCACCGCCTCCTTTTCTCCTCGACATTCCCCCACCAAATCGACGACGATTGACGAAGTGTCCAATCATCACGACATCATCATCATCGGCGGCGGCATCGTCGGCCTTTCCACCGCGATGCACCTTACCCGCAGCTTCCCCAAACTTCACTTATTGCTGCTCGAAAAAGAAGACCGTGTCGCCGCCCATCAGAGTGGCCACAACAGCGGCGTCATCCACTCGGGCATTTATTACAAACCGGGATCACTGAAAGCGAGGTTGTGTGTGGAGGGCGCGGCTGCCATGGTTGCGTTCTGCCGCGAACACAGCCTTCCCTACAAGATCACCGGCAAAGTCATCGTCGCCACCAGTGATGCCGAGGTCCCCCGTTTGCAATCCCTCATGCAGCGCGGCCAGGCCAACAGCATCCCCGGCCTGAGAATGTTGCAGCGCGAAGAATTGCGCGAACTCGAACCCCATTGCAGCGGCGTCGCCTGGCTGCTCGTGCCCGGCACCGGCATCACCGACTACCGTCGCGTCAGCGAAAAGTACGCTGAAATCGTTGCCGCACAGGGGGGCGAAGTACGCACCGCAACCGAAGTTACAGGCATCGTCCGCACAGCCGATGAGTGCGTCGTCGAAACTGTCAAAGGCGAATTCCACGCCCGCTATCTCATCAACTGTGCCGGCTTGCACAGCGACCGTGTCAGCCGGATGGCGAACCAGAAACCAGCAGTCCAGATTGTCCCCTTTCGCGGCGAATACTACGACCTCGTCCCCGATAAAGAACATCTGGTTCGTACGTTGATCTATCCCGTGCCCGATCCCCAATTCCCTTTTCTCGGCGTCCATTTCACCCAACGCATTTCGGGTGGTGTTGATGCCGGCCCTAACGCGGTGCTGGCGCTCAAACGCGAGGGCTATCGCTGGACCGATTTCAACTTGCGCGACGCCGCCGCAACCTTTTCCTACCCGGGATTCTGGCGGATGGCGGCCAAGCATTGGCAGAACGGGGCTGCTGAAGTTTATCGTTCGTTGAGTAAGTCCGCCTTCGTACGTTCGATGCAGACTCTTGTGCCCGAAATTCAGGACACCGACGTCGTCGCCGATGGCTCCGGCGTCCGCGCGCAGGCGCTCCGTCCTGATGGCGCCCTGGTTGACGATTTCCAGTTTGTCAGTTCGCAGAATGTTGTCCACGTCCTCAACGTCCCCTCGCCGGCCGCTACAGCTTCTCTTCCGATTGGGCGCGAAATCGCTTGCTTGGCCCAACAGAGTTTCGGTCTGACCTCGGCGTGAATATTACAGACTGAAGAATTTCCAGGTTTGTTATTGCTGTTGCATCCCCCGAAAACCCTTGTCTGGCGGGCTTTTTGACGAAATCTACAAAAGCTGTCAACATCCCTGTTTGCAATGAGTTGATACCCTTCTGTATCTCGTAGGTAACCCTTTTTCCACAGTTGGCGCATTGTCCCTGTAGCACGAAAGTGCTATTTACACCTTGAGGCTGTGAGAATAAAGTCTCGTTACGATAGTCGCTAGCAGTAGCGGCTGTAGGGGTGGGCGTTCTCCTCCCGTGCAGTTCTGGCCCGTCCAGCTGTTCAGCAGCGTTTTCCTTGGCTTTACAACAAACCGTCCTGGGGAGAGACCATTGGCGCACGCAATTGCATTACCGGAAGTTTCCGAAGTGATCCGAGTACTGGCGGCTGACAGCACCAGAATGAACAGTCAGCTCTTGACCACGGCTCTGGAGCGCGACAAACGTTTTCAAGTCTTGGATTCTCCGCCCGACGTGGGTCTGGTGAGCGCGGCGGTGGCAAAGGACAAGCCCGGCGTCATCGTAATCAGCGCAGAAATTGATGGCAATCCACGCCGCGGATTTGAAGTGGCGCGCGAAATCCATTCCCTCCACTCTCAAACTCGCATCGTCATGCTGCTTGATAGCAGCGAGCGCAGCCAGGTAATCGAGGCCTTCCGGGCGGGCGCGCGCGGCGTGTTCTCGCGCAGCGAATCCTTGAAGTCACTGGCCAAATGCATATTCTGCGTCAGCCAGGGTCAGATCTGGGCCAATAGCAAAGAACTGAAATACTTACTGGAGGCGCTGGGTGAAGCTCTTCCGCTCCGCGTCATCGACGCTCGCGGTACCGAACTGCTTTCCCGTCGTGAACAGGAAGTGGTGCGCTGCGTCGCCGAAGGCTTGTCCAATCGCGAGATTGCTCAACGCCTCGGCTTGACCGAACACACCGTGAAAAACTACCTCTTCCGTATCTTCGATAAACTGGGCGTCTCCAAGCGGGTCGAAGTCGTGCTCTACGCCTACAGCCTGAGCAACATTTCCGACGCCGCCCATTCTCCGAGTCCGGCGAAGATTAAGACTGCACCGTCAACCCCGGCTCCTCATGTGGCTTCCAGTTCGCGCATGGCTCCCACCCTGATGACAAGCAGCACTACCACCAATTAACTATTTTGTGAGCCGCTAAGCAGCGCAACAGCTAGGCCCACGGAGCAATCCGTGGGCTTCTTATTTACTGCCACGTACGTCCCTCAGTTGAATATTGAGGGAGTCCCGATGGTGCCGCTTGCCGGACAGAAAATAATCATGCTGCTGACGGCAAGACCTGTGCTACCGTCTGAGCCATATTTAGCAGCCTGGCGAACTCTCGCTGGCTGCTGTGCTCCTCCCATTACCTCGATGACCTGGTGGGAGCGAGTAAATCCGGTTTTTCGGTGGGTCCCACGGGAAGGAATAAGCCGATGAGAACTCACGTAGCGGTTGGATTGTCCCTGCTCGTTCTAATTTTTGCAATGGCGAACGTGTTTGTAAGCCATGCGCAGCAAGCCGCCGGCGCTACGGCGCAGCCAGCCGGAAACGGTGCGCCACAGGTGTCAAACCCGCTGAAAGTGGCGCTGCTAAAATGGTACTTGGGGAATCAGACCACCAGCTTTCGGGTCGGCGTCTACCCGCTCGGCATGTGCTTCGACGGCGCCAACATGTGGGTGGTAAACAACGGCAGCTATACGGTGACTAAGATTGGGACCTACGACGGAGCAAACCTTGGAACCTTCAACGTCGGCAATCAGCCGTTGGGCTGTGCCTTTGATGGGACGAACATCTGGGTCACGAATAGCGGAGAGAATACAGTAACCAGACTCCGAGCTAGCGACGGTAAGAATCTGGGACGGTTTGCCGCCGGTGTTGGGCCAGGATGGCCTGCTTTCGATGGAGCAAATATCTGGGTGCCAAATGGCGCTGGCACGGTCGCCACCGTGACCAAGATTCGCGCTAGCGACGGAAAAACGTTAGGCACATTCAATACGGGCGGAACAAGCGCCTACAGCGCGGTTTTCGACGGCACCTATATCTGGATCACCAACTACGGAGGCAATACGGTAACCCGCCTGAAGCAGGACGGGACAAATGCGGGGACGTTCACAGGGTTTTCTGCCCCGCTTGGTATCGCCTTTGACGGGGCAAACATTTGGGTGGCGAACAACGGCACTAACAATGTAACGAAGCTACGCGCGAGTGATGGCAAAAATCTGGGAACATTTGTCACTAGCGGCGCATATTTCGTCACTTTCGATGGCCAGAACGTCTGGGTTACGACCGGTGGAGGTGTGACCGTGCTGACCCCGTACAATGGCGACCGCATTGGGGAATTCTACTTGCCCGGCGCGGACGGCATCGCCTTCGACGGTGCCAACGTCTGGGTCACGCAAAACACCCTCCAAAATGTGTCGAAGATGTAGGTCGGGTGGTAGCGTTCCGGCCTACTTCTCTTCATCCACTCGAAACCGCGGGCCACGCTCTACCTCGCCCAAAGATTGGTCCAGCGACCGTTGCCAATTCTTCAATTTCAATGCCACTTCCTGCATGTAGGCAGCAGCTTCCGCTGGACTCAGAATCTCTTCCCGATCCCGCTTCTTAGTCGGCGGCCCAGACACCGGATGCGTGGGCGCCGTCACCGGCACCGGCACCGGTACCGGCTCCGGCTCAGGTTCCGGCTCAACCACGACACGAGCCCGCTCCTTGCGCGTTGTGAGTCTGGATATGTCGAGGTCCGAAATCACCTCTTTGACAATATCCATGTCGACCATCTTTTTTTGCAGTCCATACGCGAGTGAAAGCGCGTTGAAGCAAAAGTTGTTCACGTTTCGCGGAATGCCCTCTGTGAAGTCGGAAATCGCCTCGTAAGCATCCGGCTCGAATACCGGATCCCCTTCGTATCCGGCAATTTTCATCCGGTGCTCAATGTAACTCTTGATTTCCCATGCCGGCAGAGGCTCGAGGCCGTGCAAAATCGAAACGCGCTGCCGCAACTGCGCCAGCCCCGGACTGGCCAGCTTGTCGGCCAACTCCGGCTGTCCCGCCAGAATGATGTGCATCAGCTTGGCTCTCGGGGTCTCGAAGTCTGAGAGCAGTCGCACCGTTTCCAACACCGACGCATCCAGGTTCTGCGCTTCGTCAATTACCACGATCAGCCGGTTCCCTGCTCGCGCCTCATGCAACAGACGCCGGTTAAACTCCTCATGCAAACGCACGAAATCCTGAGACTCGCCTTCGTAGCCCAGTTCCGCCAGCAGGTACCGCATGAACTCGCGGGAGTTGCATTGCGTCTGAAACAGAAATGCGGTCCGCGCCGTGGTGCGAAATTTCTCCAACAGATGAAACAGAATCGTGGTTTTGCCCATCCCCGGTTTGGCGATCAGCCCCAGGAATCCGCGGTTGGCCTCGATGCCGTAGTACAGCGAAGAAAAGGCCTCCCGATGGGCGGCGCTCAAATACAGGAATCGCGGATCCGGGGTGACTCCGAATGGCTGTTCCCGTAATCCGAAGAAATTCAAATACATTCCTGCTCCTCCATCGCTGACGTACCCAACCCCAGACTGTCTCCACCCCGCCGACCCCTCCCCCAATAGGTCAGGCCCGAGGCTTCGTCAGGGTTCTTTCCTCTTACACTTTGCCCCGGGAACTGAGGTCTTCGCCAGTGGATAAAAGTCATAGGGTCTAGCATCTGATAGCCAATCCCGCTCGATGAATCCGCCGCCGGTTGTTGACCTTTGATTCTACGGAATTTACTGAGGGCGCGCCAACACGACTTGGCCCGCGCCAAAACACCCGGAGCCACAGGACTCCTTGTCATTGGCCGCGTTCCGCCGTAAAATTCTTGGTAGTTTGTGACCCTGTCCCCTGGGCCCACCGAACGCCACGACCTTGATCCCTGTTCCCAATCCCGACCCTAGAATCAAAGTGCTGGTTGCCGACAGCATTGCCATGAGCTGCCACCTGCTGGCTGATGCTCTGGAACGCAGCGAGTACAACCGTGCCGTCGCCGCATCCACTCCCAAGGAAGTTCTCCAGCTGCTCGAAAAGGAGCAGTTCGAGGTGGTTTTGATCGGAGTTGGAATCTCGGAAGATCCGGTCGAGAGCATGCAGTTTGTACGCCAGCTGCAAAGCACTCATCCCCAACTCGGGATCGTGGTCTTGCTCGATGCCCTTGATCGCACCCTGGTGGTGGAGGCGTTTCGTTCCGGCGCTCGCGGTGTCTTCACCCGCTCCGACACTTTCGAAGCTCTGTGCAAGTGCATCCGCTGCGTCAAGGAAGGCCAGGTCTGGGTCAGTTCAGTCGGACTTCACTACGTGTTGGAAGCGCTGGTCGAGCATGGCCCCGCCGTGTCGCGCCTGCCCGGATCCCGTCCCTTGAGCAAGCGCGAGGAGCAAATCACCGTTCTGGTCGCCGAAGGATACAGCAACCGCGAGATCTCCGAACGGCTCGCGCTCAGTGAACATACCATCAAGAATTATCTCTTCCGGGTTTTCGAGAAACTCGGGGTTTCCACCCGCGTCGGACTCACGCTTTACGCGCTCAAACAGGCCCGCACTCCCCGCAACAAAGCTCAATCCATCAAACGTCCGCCGCTTCCCGAATCGCGCGTCCTGCAAAAGAACTCGAATTGGTCGAGCTGACTGCTCGCAATGCGGTATCTCCCTACTTGATGTTCTTCGCCGCCGCAACCCTTACGGCAGCCGGAACGTCACCGTGATCTGCGTCTGGAACTCTTCTCCCTGGCCGTCGCGCACCAGCGGCCTGAACCGCCACTGCCGCACCGCAGCCGACGCCGCCGCAGCCAACTCCGGATCGCCACGGATCGCCATGAACTTCCGCACCGTGCCATCTTTGTCAATGACCGCATCCAATGCAACGGCTCCTTGAATGCGCTCCGTTCTCGCATGTTCGGGATATTCCGGCTCGACACGCTGCGTCACCCATCCTGCCGCCACCCCGGATGCAATTCGTTCCGGCCCATCGGTCTGAACCTTGCTGGTTTCGGCCGCTGGCCGCAGTTCCGGAGCCGCTCTCGAATCTCGCGACTGCGCTTCTCTGATTGGTGGAGTTTGCGGGAAAACAATTTTCCCGTCCTGATAGACGACCAACCCACTGCTTGAGCCGCCTCCGGAACTTGCCGCCGCCAATGGGAGTTTGCCTGCTTGCGTCCCAGTTCTTGAGGTCGCTTCAGCGCTCTGCAACCCTGGAGTAGCTTGTCGCGGAAGGTTCGCCTTTGCCCCGCGCCTGCCACGCCCCACCATCCAGCCCAGAGTCACCGCCAGCACCACCACCGCCACCATCAGCGCACCGGTCCACCAGTCCGCCGTCGCCCTCCCTTCAACCTGCGGGTGAATTGCCGCTTCCGTTTCTCGCGCAGAAATCTCTTCCCCGCCGGATTCCGGCGGAAACTCCCGGCTTCCGGCAACGACTTCGCCGCGCAACTCCGTGTCATCCCTACGCGAAGCTCGTCGCGCCAACTCGATGTTCTCCACAATGCTTCGGGAGAGCATTTGCAGTGTCCGCACTTCCCGCTCGCCGAACGCAGCAGCCTTCGCGGAAAAAATCTCCAGCACTCCCAGCAATTCTCCCGCTTGCCGCACCGGAACCGCCACAATCGAGCGTACTCCGAGCCCGCGACAAAGCTGTGGATCCACCCTGGCGTCGTTTTCGCTGTCATCACAGCGCTGCCAGTTTCCGGTTCTTACGCAGGCCGCCGATAACCCGGTATCGCCGCTCAATCGCGCTCCCAGCTCAGGGGCGCCGTCTCCGGTGGTGGCCCGGCAGACCATTTCGCCATCTCGTGCCAATGCGATCGCGGCTGCGCTCGCGTGAGTCGACTCGCGTGTCACTTCCGCAATCTCATTGAGTACCAGGTCGAGCGCCAGATCAGCGGAGACTGATGCGCCCCCGTGCGCGTTGAGAATGCCTTGCCATCGCAGCAACTGCGAAGCCGCTTCTGGCTCCAACCGCCGGCCGCTCTCATCCGCGGCCGGCGCACCTTTCGACTTGGGCGCATCAGAAGATTCGGGCCGCGGAATCGGGTTGTGGGCCATGGCGCAACACCATTACTGAATGACCGGAGTCTCCCGCGAAACCCTCCCATTGTCAACCGGAAAAGACCAGACCGATCAGAGCGGGCCTTATAACTCCCATTTTGGGTTCTCTGCGTTTCTTACTTCCGAGCCTCGTCCCCTCGGCTTCGCTGCCGTTTCAGGTAAACTCAAGAACGCATGAATTCACCGCGCGCCCTGGTCACTGGAGGAGCTGGCTTCCTCGGATCTCATCTCTGTGATGCGCTGCTGGGCGAAGGCTATTCCGTCATCGTCGTCGATAATCTGCTGACCGGACGCGCTTCGAATCTCGGCCACCTGCGCAACGACCCTCGCTTCGAATTTCGCCAGCTCGACATCAACCTTCCCTTCGACTGCGGAAAGGTCGATTATGTTTTCCACTTCGCCTGTCCCGCCAGTCCGGTCGACTATATGAAACATGGCGTCGAGACCCTCAAGGTCGGCTCGCTGGGTACGCTGCACGCTCTCGAACTCGCCCGCAAGCACCGAGCCCGGTATCTGATTTCTTCGACTTCCGAATGTTATGGCGATCCGCTGGAAAATCCGCAGAAAGAAACTTACTGGGGAAATGTCAATCCCATCGGTCCGCGCTCGGTCTATGACGAGGCCAAGCGCTTCAGCGAGGCCCTCACCATGGCTTACCATCGCTATTACAAGCTGGACACTCGCATCGTGCGCATCTTCAACACCTACGGTCCACGCATGCAACTCAACGATGGCCGTGTCGTCCCCAATTTCATGAAGCAGGCCCTGCGCGGCGAGGACCTCACGGTTTATGGCGATGGCAGCCAGACCCGGAGCTTCTGCTATGTCAGTGACGAAGTCGATGGCTTCATTCGTCTTTCAAAGTCGAACGAACATTTGCCCGTAAACATCGGCAACCCTGTCGAATTTACTATTCTGGAGTGTGCCAAGCGCGTGCTGGCCGTGACCGGCTCCAAGAGCGCCATCCGCCATGAACCTCTCCCCCAGGACGACCCCAAACAACGCTGTCCAGACATCACCAGGGCAAGGACCTTGCTGGACTGGGAGCCCAAAATCGATCTCGAAACCGGCCTCCGCATGTCGCTCGAATATTTCCGCGAAGCCTCTTCCCGCCAGGCTTAACAGCAGTGCCATTGCAACGGTCGAGGCCTTACGCCTTGCACGACAAGCGCTGCGTTAAGCGGCGCAGCAGCACAGCATGGGCCGTACCAACGTGACCGGGCATTACCTCGGTCATCAGACCACACCCGACACCGCTTGCGGCCCCGGGCATTCAAGCCCTCCCTACCAACGATCCCCCACTAAAAGGCCATGTTTCTAAACCAACTTGCTTTCTTCCTCATGCCAAAGTGACTAGAGTTATACCCTCAAATTACCTTACTTAAGTCCAACGCTCTCCCTGCTCCTTCGATACCTTGGCTCTCGCCTGCCCTCTACTTACGATGGAATTCGCTGGGTTAGCCGGCGGGTCCGTTTATGGATCGGTTCTCGGTTGCGCGCACAAACATTGCGTTCGGTTTAACTCGCACAACTCGAAGGGGAAGAAGGGTCACATGGGGCAACGTAGAATGCGTGGTTTCTCGCTGTTGGAGATGATGGCAGTGGTCGCCATCGGTCTTGTCATCAGCGCCATGGCGATGGTAACCCTCCAGCCCACGCTGAAATACACGCGCGAAACCAACGCCTACAACATCACTCTGATGGCCATGCGCCAGGCTCACGACACCGCCATTGCCCAGCGCCAGATCTATTTCGTCACCTTCACCCATAACGTCATACCGCCGGATCAAATCACCATCACACAAGGCGCCACGGGGACGGTCGTAAACACGTTCAGCCTGCCCAACGATGTAGCCTTTCAGACCCAAGCCGGGCTTCCCGGAGCCGGCAAGACCCCGGACAACTTCGGGGCCGGTGTCTTGGCCATCCACTTCGACATCGGCGTCGCGGGGGGAGCAACGAACGTGGTTTATTTCTACCCCGATGGCACCGCCGAAGATGTGAACGGCAATATCAATAACGGCGTCATCTATGTCGCCCGTACCAATGATCTCTACAGTTCGCACGCCATCACCCTTTGGGGAGCGACCGGACGTCTGCGCGGATGGCGACTCTACAACACCGCGGGACTGAAATATTGGAGGCAAATGTGATGGCCACTCGGCGGCAAAAAGGATTCAGTCTCATTGAAGTCATGATCTCCATGGTGATCATGACCGTCGGCCTGGTTAGCCTGCTCGGAGTGTTCGGCCTGGCCATGGCTTCTACTCAAACCTCGCAGCAGAACGCCATCTCCAAACAGTTGGCGAACGAGGCTCTGGAGGGAGTTTTGACCGAGCGTGAAACCGCCAACGTCAATTGGTCCGCCATCGCCAATACCGGCAACGGCGGTGTCTTCCTTTCCGGGTTCCAGCCCATCAATCTTCCGGGAGCCGACGGGATCATCGGCACCGCTGACGATGCTGCCGCTGGCCCACAGGTGTTAACCATGCCCGGGCCCGACGGAATCTTCGGCACCGCCGATGATGTGCTGTTGCCCTTGACGAACTATCAGCGCCAGATCCAGATCACGCAGGCGACCGATCAATTCGGCAATCCGATCCCCACGCTGGATGTCGTCACCGTTACCATTCAGTACACCAATCCCCAACTCAGAATTCCCCAGAACTATGTGCTTACAACCTATGTTTCGCAATTTCGCTAGAAGAGGGGCTATGGGACAACCATCGAAATCTCGGGTGTATGGCTTCACGTTCATCGAACTGATGGTTTCCATGGCTTTGGGCCTGCTCATCGTCGGTGCGGCCGTGAAGTTGTTTAGCCAGGGCGTGGACGCGACCTGGGTCGTCTCCCAACGTGCCGAAATGCAGCAAGACCTCCGTGCGGTCCAGAACATGTTGACCAGGGACATCAGCTTGGCCGGCGCCGGCATCGCAGGCGGCCAGGGCATCGCACTCGCCAACGGTGCTGGAGTCATCCCGATCTACGGCTGTGACCAAACCGGTCTCGCCTCCGGATGCCCGCCCAACGGCGGCGTCAAATATCCTTGTGCCTCCATCGTCGGAGCCTGCATCCCTACACTCTACGGACTGACTCCGGGGTTTGCCCTGGGCATCACCCCTCCCGGCAGCCCAACCACCAGCGATCTCATTACTATCGCCTATAGCGACACCATTTTCGCTCTGAATTGCTACACCGCTACCTTCACCGCGCCCGGAAACGTGGTCACCTTTACAGCTCCTCCGAATCCACCGCCATCGAGCTGCATACTGCCCCCCGGTCTGGTCTTTCCTCAGAATGTGAACGACACTGCGGTAGGCCTTCAGGCTGGCGATCTGGTGTACTTTCAAAATACCGCGTTAGGGCCGGCCATCGGTGAAGTAACCGGCGTTGCTGGCGGTCCCCCCACCTATGTAGTCACTTTCGCCGATAAAGATCCCCTGAAACTCAATCAGTCCGGCGCTGCCAATGACCTCACCCAGATTTCCGGCTTCGCTGGCGGCGGAAAAGCCAGTTCAGTCGGGACCGTCGCCAACCGCATCTTCGTAATCACTTATTACCTGCAGATGAATCCTGACCCCACGGGAGTTACTACTGGGACCCCGGTTTTGATGCGCCAGGTCAACGGTCGCACTGCTGTCCCGGCTGCTGAAAATATCATCAACACGCAATTTACTTATGACACTTATGCCGCCGATGGCACTCTCCTCAACCAGTTGCCCGACGGCGGCGAATCCCTGGGCGTCTCCCTCAATTTGATCCGCAAAATCAACATTGCTCATTTGACCATCCGCAGCCAGATGGACGGCAGCCGCAGCGCGCTGTATGCAACCAACGGTTTTCAAGGTTATGACGTGCAGACTTCCATCAGTGCACGCAACCTGAGTTATCAGAACCGCTACACCTTTACCAAAGGCCCTTAAGACGCAGATACCACGGCTGCACAGCCCCGATTGTCGGTTCGGAACAGGTACGAAGTTGGAGAAACGATATGGAGAATTACAACATGGATAGCACCAGACTTAGGTCAAAGGGATTCACCCTGATCGCCACCCTGCTGCTGTTGCTGCTGTTGTCGGGTATCGCCATCGGCATGCTCATGATGGTCAGCACCGAAGGCAAGGTGGGCACCCAGGATGTGCAGAATAACTCGACCTTCCATGCCGCCGAAGGCGCGATTGAGAAAATGACTTCGGATCTCGCCAATACTTTTCAAAATATCGAGTCCCCAACCGTTAGTGAGATCGAAGGTCTTAGTTCCTTACAGCCGGCCAACACTATGGCTTTGAGTTATCCCGTTTACAGCTTGACTCCGGCCATTGACCCCAAAACTAAAGGCCCGCTGACCTCCAGCGGCCAAATCGCTTCAGGACCTTATCAGGGTCTCTCGGCAGTGCTGCTTCCCGTGACTCTTCAGGCTACCGCCCAGGGACCTCTCGGTGACGAAGTGAACATGTCGCGAACCGTTCAGGTCGCGCTGATCCCGGTCTTTCAATTTGGTATCTACTCCGACAACGACCTCTCCTTCTTCGCCGGTGCAAACCTCGACTTCAATGGCCGTGTGCATACCAATGGTGACCTGTACCTGGCAGCGGGCACCGGCGCCAGCGTAACCTTTCACGACAAAATCACCGCCTATGGGAACATAATCCGTTGGGAATTGCCCAACTCCGTGCTCAATACCGCCGCTCCGGGCCACATCGGCGTTGTCAACATTCCCACTGCGTCTAAGGGTTGTGATGGTGCTCGGCCCGCTTGCCGCGCCATGGCTGCCACCGAAGGCAGCGTCACGCCTAACGCCGCTCCTAACACCTGGACCACTGGAGGCCAGAACGGCGGTTGGCATGCGATTTCCACCGGCACTTACAATTCCTGGATCATCGATGGAAATCAGGGTTTGGCCGGCGGCACTGGCGCCAAGCAACTTTCACTGCCTTTCGTCAGTGGCGCCAATAACAATCCCAATGGTCCTCAGCCTTATGAAATCATCCGCAAACCGCCTGCTGGAGAAGCGCCTACCTCCCTCCTCGGTGCTGCCCGCCTCTACAACGAGGCTTCCATACGCATTTTGCTGGTGGATGATCCCGCGGACCTCCCCGGCGGCGCCGCCGACATCAACAATATTCGCTTAGCCAACTACAACGATCCCGACAACGGCGTCGACTACAGTCGCGGCGTCACTGCCAGTGTTCCCGCAGGCCTCCCTGGACTGCCCAGCGGCGGCAAGAGAAACACCTACTTCGCCACCGCCAGCAGCGGCATCGCCGACCCCTCCAACTGGAACACTGCGGCCGTTACCGCCGAACCCGCTTGGTTGACGGGTCCGCTCTACCCACCGCCGGTGGTCACCCTGCATGACCCCTCGGGCGCCAACCAGGCTCCCTACATGGTTCGTGACGCGAAGAACGGATATGCAGTCACTCAGGCCCCCGGAGTCGTCAACCTGGATTTATGTAATCCTTCTGTTCCTACTATCGTGCCTCCGGGCACCGTGCCAGTTTGCGATCCCGGCGGCGTCCCTGGGTACCCTTATTACACGCTCGCTACGTATCCCACCGTCACCTTGTCCTATCCGACAGTGCCTAAAAACGTCAGCACCTGGAACTTGCTCGATGGCTACCTCCGTGTCGAATATCGCGACGTCAACGGTAACTATCATCCCGTAACTCAGGAATGGCTGGGCTTGGGCTTCGCGCGCGGCTCCTTGCCCCCCACTGCAATCGGAACTAACCCCGTCAACCCCAACGCCATTTTGCTCTTCCAGGAATACGCTGACCGCAACCGCGACGGCATTCTGGATGCCGTCGGAGCGGCCCCATACACGACTTCCAAGTGCACCAAGACGAGCCACGGAGTGTGCGTCCAGACCACCTACACCCCGGTCCCGGGCAAACCCCCCGAGGTCACCAGTGACTTCGCCACCAGCAGCCCGTGGTATGGCGACAGTACCCTGGCCGCAGGCTCACAAAGCCCCAGCCAGTACAACTGGTATCCCATCAATTTCTACGACGCCCGCGAAGGCGAGGGTCGTGACGTACAAGCCGGAAATCAGAGCTGCACTCCCATCGGCATCATGAACGCAGTCGAACTCGACGTGGGCAACCTCCAGCAATGGCTGGCCGGAAAAACCGGCACCAATGGCGGTAAAGTAGACTGGGTCGCACAGAACGGCTACGTCCTCTACTTCTCCGACCGCCGTGGCATGTTGCCCAATCCCAACGGAACTTTCGTCGATCCCAAGAACACCAAAACCGGCGATTCCGGTTTCGAAGACGTCGTCAACCTAGGCAGCGGGCCCGGCACGCCGGACGGCATATTGGAACCGATTGAGGCCGGCAAGGCTCAGTCCCCCGAAGACACCAACAACAATGGCGTGCTCGAAGACTTCGGCTCGGCAAACCTCGGCCTCGGTTTAGGCTACGTCCCGACCGCGCCCTTAGTCGGCGCCTATACCGCCGCCCAGCAGGTCAACAACCTGGTCAACGCTATCCCCGCCGCACCGGATTTCTACCTCACCACTGGCCGCATCTTTCCAACTTGCTGGATCGCCCAGGGCAATTGGGTGAGTGGCGCTCGTCACGTTCTGAAACTCGTCGACGGCACGCTCGGCAACCTGCCCGTCCGCCCTGATCTTGCCTTCCCGCTCAGCGGAGGCTTCACCGTGGGCTCCGAGAATCCCGTGTATATCTATGGCGACTACAACTCCAACGCGGGCGACCCCATCTGGGGAGGCGGTGCCGACGTGGCCCATTCGGCCGCTGGTATCATTGCCGATTCCGTCACGGCGCTCTCCAACAACTGGTCCGACCTCGCCAGCTTGAATGCACCCAGCAACAACGCCGGCCGACCTGCTGCCACAACCTACTACCGCACCGCCGTCGCCATGGGCAAGAACATCAATTTCGCGACCGCGGGAATTCCCTGGACGGTCGGCGACTTCGGCACCGACGGCGGGTTGCACAACTTCCTCCGCCTGCTCGAAAACTGGGGCGGCCAGATCCTCAACTACAACGGGTCCATGGTGAGCATGTTCTACTCGAACTATGCCACCGGAACGGACAAGAACGGCGGGGGCACCACCTACAGTCCGCCGGCGCGTAACTACACTTTCGACGCTGACTTCACCACCCCAGCTCAGTTGCCGCCGGGCACTCCCATGTTCCGCGACATCGACAACCTCAGCTATCGCCAGAGCTTCTCGCCCTGCGCTAGCGTAGTCAACGGAGTCTGCACCAACTAGCTCGGTCGTCACCTTCAACCCGCCCGGATCCTGCATTACAGGATCCGGGCGTTTTTCTGTTTGATTGTCATCCTGAACAAGCGCTCTTCGCGCAGTGAAGGATCTGGGCGAGTCGCGCGCTGTGTCGCGTTCTTTGCGACACAATAATCGCGCGCGTTTGGCTCGCTTCCCTATTAAGCCGTTGCCATGCGGAGTGGTTAATCTTTGCGTTCTTCGCAAAGAGGGGGAATCAGCCCGGCCAGTTTCCTCCATTTCCTTCGCGATCTTTGCAAGCACTTTGCGCCCTCCGCGGTCAAAAGCTTTACAATCATCCCTCACGCAAGTCTCAAACCACGGAGGACATCTTGCCCAAAATCACCGCCCTTTTCTGGGACGTCGGTGGCGTGCTGCTCTCGAACGCCTGGGACCACACCCAGCGCAAGCAGGCCCTCGATCACTTCGGTCTCGATGAATCAGAATTCGACGACCGGCATGACATGGTCGTCTCCTCGTTCGAGCGCGGCAAGATCAGCCTCCAGGAATATCTCGAGCGCACGGTGTTCTACCGTCCCCGCCCCTTCACTCTCGACGATTTCAAAAGCTACATGCTCCCCATGTCTCAGCCCAACCCTCCAGCCCTCGAACTCGCCCGGTCTCTGGCGAACTCCGGCCACTATCTGATGTCGACCATCAACAACGAATCCACGGACCTGAACCTTTACCGTATACACACTTTCGGCCTCCAGAACATCTTCAACGTGTTCGTGAGTTCCTGTTTCGTCGGATTTCGCAAACCTGAAAAAACCATCTACCGTATGGCCCTGGAAATTACCCAGCGCCCGCCGGAGCAGTGCTGCTTCATTGACGATCGCGCTCTCAACCTCGAATGCGCAGCCAAGCTGGGCATGCACGTCATCCAGATGAAGGATGCAGAACAGCTGCGCCGCGACCTGCAAACCCTCGGAGTGACCGCACCATCATGAAAAACGAGTCCCATTAGGGCCACAAGTCTCTAGGACAGAGGCGATATCGGGGCGTAGACTTTTTCAAAATCTTGGGGCGGAAACGAGGAGGATCAAAATCAATGCTTAGAGTGTGGACGTCACCGCTTGTCGTTCTCTTATTGCTATGCGCATTTGCCTCCGGCCAAGCCAAGGAGAAGGTTCTCTACAGCTTCGGGACAAACCCGAACGATGGCATGACTCCAAATGGTGGGCTTGTATTTGACAACGCGGGAAATCTCTACGGCACCACCGGATATATGCCCTCGCGCCTCTGCCCCGAATGCGGCATTGTCTTTGAACTAAGCCCATCCTCGAGCGGCCCTTGGACCGAGACCATCCTGTACCAATTCTGTTCACGGCCGAATTGCGCTGATGGACAAAGCCCGCGCGCTGGCCTCATCTTCGATGCCAGCGGAAACCTCTACGGTACCACCAAGTACGGCGGCGCCAACCAATATGGAACCGTCTTCAAGTTAGCGCCTCCCTCTGTTCCCGGCGGCAGTTGGACTGAGACGGTATTGTGGAGCTTCAGCTACGAAGATGGAGATGCCCCCGTCGGCAAGCTGGCCTGGGATGCATCAGGAAATTTGTACGGCACTACACTAGGCGGCGGCACTAGCGCTCTCGGCACAGTATTTGAACTAAGCCCGAGTTCTGGCGGCTGGATCGAGCAGGTGCTCTATAGCTTCTGTCCGAACAAACCACAGTGTTCCGACGGTTATTTCCCGGAAGCCGGTGTCACCTTCGACAGTTCCGGAAACCTCTTCGGCACCACGACTCTGGGCGGATACGATAACAATTGGGGCACCGTCTTCGAACTATCGCCTGTTTCCGGCGGCGGTTGGACCCAAATCACCCTCGACCGCTTTTCTCCACATCACGCCGGGCAACCTACCTCGGAACTCTTCTTCGACCACGCCGGAAACCTCTACGGCACCGTCTCCCAGGGCGGAGCCCATAGCCCCGCTCAATGCGGTGGTGTCTTCCGCATGAGCCCCGTTTCTGGCGGCTGGAAAGAATCTCTCTTTCCCTTCGACGACTCCGGAGATCGGGGTTGCAACCCCCTGGCCGGAGTATTCGTGGACAACAAAACCAACACTATTTTCGGCACCACCGAGAGCGGTCCATTCCCATATGGCGGAACCGTATTTAAGATGACCGGAACCAAGCAGACCATTCTGTATACCTTTTGCCAGCAAGACCATTGTGCAGACGGGAACCAGGCCAACAGCTTCCTCACCCCCCACTCTGGAAAACTCTACGGCACTACTCTCGAAGGCGGAACCAGTTCCGCCTGCGGCCAGTTCGGTTGCGGCGTCGTCTACGAGATCACACCGTAATCACTTCACAATGTGTGACCCATTTCTCGCGTCTTAACGCGCGAGAAATGGGATCACACGCCCGTTAGAGCGATCATTTCAACGGATTTCTCAGGATTGAACCTCAGAACCTACGAGCGGCGAACTTATCTCCCTACGCGCTCTTTGCCGGTCTCGTAGCAGTAATTCCCGGTACTTTGCTTTCCGTGCCCGCTACCAGGCTCAGATCTGTGGACCAGGCGTCCACAATCACCTTCCACTCCCCAGCCTGACGCGCACTGAGGATGACGTACTTGCCCCGCTCTTCACGGCGCTTGCCCATGGCTGGAACCAGCATCGTGCATCGCCCCACTTCGTAGGCGAAATCTCCCAATAACTCCACTCGCAGGGGTTCCATCTCCACATCTCCCAACCCCGCTTCGAGCGCCGTAACAAAATATTCGCGGATGGCCGCCGCCGTCCGTATCGGCGGCACATTCGGACGCACCACCATCGCATCCGCGGCATACAGATCCGCCAGATCGTCGAGATGTTTAGTGTTGCAAGCCTGCACCCAATCCTGCGAGAGCTTTCGCACCGCCGCTTCCGCCCGGCTGAACCCCGTGCCCCCCGAGGGCGTCCGCCCCCGTGTCGCCACCGGATTACTCACACTGCTCGCAACCGCCCCACTTTGTCCTTCCGCAGGCGCAAAAAAATGATGGTGATAATGATGATGATAGAAATGCTGCCCCGCACCGGCCGCCTCTCCCGCCTTCAGCAGATTCACCGTCGCTGGAGGCGCTTCACCCTGCGGCGCATCTTGTAGCGGCACTCCACACCGCGCGCAAAAACGGTTTCCCGGCGGATTCGGTCCGCCGCACGCGCGGCATCCCCGCCGCTCCTGGGCTTCCGCCACCGTACCCGCGGCGTCGTCGCTTTCCATCTGCAGCACCATGCGCTGCACCGCCTCAAGCGCGTCTGAGATGTTTCCCTCGTCCGATTTCGGGTGGCCCATATCTGATTTCATGCGGTCGATCAATTCCTGCAAAGAGGGCGTTTGCGCAGGCCTCTGCCCGCGCCCGCCCGGCGGCGCGCTCCTCGGCTGCCACGATGGTTTTTCCTGACCCACGTTGAAACCCGCTGCTCTAAGTAGATTCCCGTCATTTTAATTGAAAACCACTTTCAACGGCTGGAAAACTCCACCTTGCTCTCGGTTTCGGCTGGAACCGCATTGCAGGTCGCCGGACGATACCGCCAGCCCCGCATCGCCTCGAGCACACTCGAATCCTCATCCAATCCCCCACTCTCGATCACTACCGGGGAATGTACCAACCCGTCGGTGCCGATAATAAAACTTACTCCCACTTTGCGTTTCGCCTCCAGCCGATCCAGTAGGGGGTCTGGTGTCGCCAGTGCTTCCGCCGGACGAGTACGCTCACAGTGCGATATCGCTCTCTGCGCCGTGTGGTGAAACGACGCTGGCCACACCGCCCGCTCCGTAAGCCATTGCGGGGGAAGGCGCTGCGGCGATGTCTTCACCGTGGCTGTAGATAGGGGCACGCAAACCGCCAGCACTATCACCCAACGCGTAGAAAACGGGATTTCCAGCTTGCCCACGTAGCTGAAACACGCATGCAGCATACCATGATGGATTTCATCTATGTAATTGAATACAGGATAGTTGCAGTTACACCTGCGAGTCGACGATCGGTCGAAGTGAAAACTCTTGCAGCTTTGGTTTTGGGTTATCCGTGCTTATCCGTGTAAATCCGTGGCCACGCTTTTCCTAAAACACCCTCTCCCGCAGCAACTGCAACAAGTACCCGCCATAGCTGCTGTTCTTCATCGCCGAAGCCATCGCCTCCAGTTGTTCCGCGGTGATATTCCCCTGCCGGTAGGCAATCTCCTCGGGGCAAGCCACCATCAGCCCCTGCCGCGTCTCAATGGTCTGAATGAACAACGACGCTTCCAGCATCGCCTCGTGAGTCCCAGTGTCGAGCCATGCCATCCCTCGTCCCATCACCGATACTTCCAGTTGGCCGCGCTTCAAATATTCCTTATTCACATCAGTAATTTCCAGTTCCCCGCGCGCCGAAGGCTTCAGCGCCTCCGCGATGTCGACTACCTGACTGTCGTAGAAATAAAGTCCCGTCACCGCATAGCGCGACTTCGGCGACTTCGGCTTTTCCTCCAGGCTTATCGCGCGCGCCCGCTCGTCGAACTCAACAACTCCGTATCGTTCCGGGTCTTGCACCGGATACGCAAATACTCGTGCACCCGCAGTCTTCTGCGATGCCTGCGTCAAACTCTTGACCAGATCATGGCCATAAAAAATGTTGTCGCCCAACACCAGCGCACAGCATGACTCTCCAATGAATTCCCTTCCCACCAGAAACGCCTGCGCAATGCCTTCCGGCCGCGGCTGCACCGCGTACTCAAAATTCATCCCTAACCGCGACCCATCTCCCATGAACTGCCGGAACCGCGGCAAATCCTCCGGCGTCGAGATAATCAGAACGTCCCGTATCCCCGCCAGCATCAGCGTCGATAACGGGTAGTAAATCATCGGCTTGTCGTAGATCGGCAACAGGCTCTTGCACACCGCGTGGGTCACCGGATACAAGCGCGTACCCGATCCCCCCGCCAGAATGATCCCCTTATACGCCGCCGATTTCGAATGATCTTTCGTCATGCTTGGCTGTTCTTCGCGTCCTTAGCGTGACTTCTTAGCGGGTGCCTGTGATCTTTCAAGAGGTTGTCCATTCGATCGGAACCGGAGAAGCTGATTGTGACGAGCAATCCAGCTTCCGAGGACAGACCGAATGGACATCCATAAGAAT
>Ga0210406_10000992_pt1 | contig 36550 bp, 36 predicted proteins | sample IncBWC30MmetaG_FD_155454 | JGI IMG/M metagenome (GOLD analysis project Ga0210406, IMG submission 155454) | Forest soil microbial communities from Barre Woods Harvard Forest LTER site, Petersham, Massachusetts, United States - Inc-BW-C-30-M | ecosystem: Environmental > Terrestrial > Soil >... | reverse complement strand
TACAAGATTTGAACTGCGGACGCCTTTGAAACAGACTTCTCTAATTTCCTTTACTTCCCTTTGCTCTTCTTCTCGGGGATCGTGTTGCCACTTGCCTTCGAGAAGCGAACTCTGCTGTCGCCTTCCAATCGCGAACCGACGCGGGTCTTGTTGCCTTCGGCGTCGATCAGCATGACGTTCGAGACGTGGATGGTGGACTCCTGTTCCGCAATGCCGCCCTTGATGTTGCGCTGCGGGTTCGGCTTGACGTGCTTTTTGACCATCATGACGCCCTCGACGAGGACGCGATTCTTGTCGGCGATGACGCGGAGGACGCGGCCCTGCTTGCCCTTATCTTTGCCTGCGATCACTTCGACTTTGTCATTCCGCTTGATCTTGATTCCTGCCATAAACTCTCTCTCATCCTCGACGATCGTGTTACCGCGGAGCCGGATTCCGGAAAATTCTGTGGTGAAAAACTCAAAGCGCAAAGCCCACTGCTCAGTGGCCGCTAGATAACCTCGGGTGCTAGCGAGACGATCTTGAGGAACTTCTTCTCGCGGAGTTCGCGGGCCACGGGGCCGAAGACGCGGGTGCCGACCGGCTCGTTGACGTCGTTGATGACGACAGCGGCGTTCTGGTCGAAACGGATATAGGTGCCGTCGCGGCGGCGATACTCTTTGCGCGTGCGGACAATGACGGCCTTGACGACCTTACCCTTTTTGACGGTGCCGTCGGGAGAGGCTTCTTTGACCGCTGCGGTGACAACATCGCCGAGGCCGGCCTTTTTGCCGAGACCGCCACCGAGGGGCAGGATCACCTGCAACTTGCGGGCGCCTGAGTTGTCGGCCACGTCAAGCATTGTTCTCATTTGTACTGACATCGTTCTTCTCCTGGCTATCTACGGCTATCTACGGCGGTGATGCGGCTGGGGACCATGCCCCATGCTTGAAGTTACTTGGCTTCGACGGCCGCGGCGGCCTTCTTGTCATCGGCGAGGGCGAGCGAGGAGCGGCGAACGATCTCCTCGAGCGACCAGCGTTTGAGCTTGGACAAGGGGCGCGCCTCACGGATGCGGACAACGTCGCCGACGCGCGCGGAGTTCTGCTCGTCGTGCGCGTAGAACTTCTTGTTCGACTTCATCACGCGCTTGTACTTGGGATGCGCCTTGCGCATCTCGATCTCGACGACGATGGTCTTCTGCATCTTGGTCGAGACGACGAGGCCGACCTTCTCGTTGCGGCGCGAAGTCTGGACTTCGGGAGTCTGCGATGAAGAAGCAGAGGCTGCGGTGGTGTTGGTTGTGTCTGCCATGATTAGTCCTTCTTCGCTTTCTTGCGGGCGGTGCGTGTGCTCTTAGCCGGCGCAACGTTGGCGACGACGGGGTTGGCGGCCTTCTCGGCCGCTAAAGTGCGCTGACGCTCGACGGTCTTGATACGGGCGATGTCCAGCTTCAGAGTCCGTAGCTTCTTGATGCCATCGTTGTTGCCGAGGCTCTTCTGGAAGCGGATACGGAAGAGCTGCTCACCGGCCTTGGCCTGCTCGCTCTTGAGCTCGTCGTCACTGAGGTTGCGAATCTTTTCGAATTCCATTGTCTTTTCCTTGAACTGCTAAAAACGAATTAGCGGCGACCTTATTTAGCGACTACCGTCGCTTTGACATCGTGGCGCTGAACGAAGCTGGTCTTGAGCGGAAGCTTGTGGGCCGCCAGACGCATAGCCTCTTTGGCGAGCTCCGGGGTGACGCCTTCCATCTCGAACAGGATGCGGCCGGGGCGAACGACGCATACCCAGTGATCGGGTGCTCCCTTACCCTTACCCATACGGGTTTCGGCGGGCTTCTTGGTGATGGGCTTGTCCGGGAACAAACGGAGCCAGACCTTGCCGCCGCGCTTGATGAAACGCGTCATCGCGATACGGCTGGCTTCGATCTGGCGGTCGGTGATGTAACCGCACTCCATGACCTTGAGGCCGTAGTCGCCGAACGAGAGATCGGAGCCGCGCCACGCCTTGCCGCACATGCGGCCGCGCTGCTGCTTGCGAAACTTGACCTTCTTTGGCATCAACATAAAAAAACCCTCTTCACTCTTTCAGGGAACGTTCGACACGCTCCCTTCAAACTCCGGCCATGCCGGGAAAATCGTTAGGACGCGAACGCACCAGTTGTGAGGCCCTGGTCGCGGCGTTTCTTCTGCTCATAGATGTCGCCACGGTAGACCCAGGTCTTGACGCCGATGATGCCGTAGGTGGTGTGCGCCTCGGCGAAACCGTAGTCGATGTCGGCGCGCAACGTGTGCAGCGGCAGACGGCCTTGGAGGTACCACTCGGAGCGGGCGATCTCGTTTCCATTGAGACGGCCGGAGACGCGGACCTTGATGCCCTTGCAGCCGAACCGTAGCGCGGAGTCGACCGACTTGCGCATGGCGCGACGGAAGCTGACACGCTTCTCGAGCTGCAGCGCAATGTTTTCGGCGACGAGCTGGGCGTCGAGCTCGGGCTTGTTGACCTCGAGAATGTCAATAAACACTTCGCGAGACGTGCGCTTTTGGATGTCGGCCTTGAGTTTGTCGATCTCGGCGCCCTTGCGTCCGATGATGATGCCCGGCCGCGCGGTGCGGATGATCAGACGCAGCTTGTTGCCCGGACGCTCGACCTCGACCGAGCTGACGCCGGCGGCCTTCAGCTTCTCGCGCAGCTCAGCCTTCAGCTTGACGTCTTCGACAAGCAGTTTGTCATAGCCACGCTCGACAAACCAACGCGACTTCCACGGCTTGTTGATGCCGAGGCGCAACCCATACGGATGGACTTTCTGTCCCATAGCTTCCCTTTACTGTCTGCCCTCTCCGGTTGAGCCGGCGGGCGGTAGTGCAAAACCTTAAGTTTACAAGAAACTGCCTACTTCGCGGCCTTTTTGGCTGCAGGCTTCTTGGTGGCTGTCTTCTTCGCGGCGGTCTTGGCTGCGGGCTTTGCCGCCGCCTTCTTCGTGGTCTTCTTCGCTGCCGGGGCTTGAGTTGAATCGGCGGCTGCGCTGATGGTGACCGGCTTCTTCTCGGCAACGGTGACGATAATGTGTGCGAGTCTGCGCTGATAACGGAACGCACGGCCCATCGGGGCGGGGCGAATGCGCTTCATACGAGGACCTTCGTTCGCGACGGCGGTGCGGACGTAGAGATTGTCGACGTCGACGTCGAGCCCCTGCTCCTGCGAGACGTAGGTTGCGTTCTGGATCGCCGAACGCAGAACCTTTTCAATCACCGGCGCCATGCGCTTGGTGCTGAAGTGAACGGTGTTGAGCGCCTGCTCGACGCGTAGGCCCTTGATGAGATCCAGAACCAGCTTCGCCTTCTGCGGGCTGGTGCGCTGGAACTTCGCCTCGGCGCGGAACTCTCTGATTTTTTCTGCTGCGTTAGCCATAATCTTCGTCCTTCAAAACTTCTTCTTCGCTGAAACGGTATTGCATAACTGCAAACGGTCTGCCGGTTTATTTGGGCTTCGCGGTGGTCTCAGCGGCTCGCGCGGAGTGGCCCTTAAAGGTGCGGGTAGCCGAAAACTCACGGAGCTTATGACCAACCATGTTCTCGGTCACGTAGACCGGGATGAACTTGCGGCCATTGTGAACGGCAATGGTGTGGCCGACGAAATCCGGGTGAATGGTGGACCGGCGGGACCAGGTGCGCAGCACCTTCTTGTCGTTGACCTGATTCATTCCCTCGATCTTCTTCATGAGGTGATCGTCGATGAAAGGACCTTTTTTCGCTGAACGTGACATTGTGCTGAGCTCCGACTTTCTTTGTTGCGATGCTGGATACGACGAATCTCTTGGTTGCGAGACTTGGTGTATAGAAAAGCTTCTTATTTACTCCTGCGCTTGACGATGAAGACATCCGTCCGCTTGTTGTTGCGGGTCTTGTATCCGCGTGTCGGCTGGCCCCAAGGAGTGACTGGGTGACGTCCGCCCGAGGTCTTACCCTCACCACCACCGTGCGGGTGGTCGACGGGGTTCATCGAAACGCCGCGGTTGGAGGGGCGAATACCCTTCCAGCGATTGCGTCCGGCTTTGCCGACGGTGACGTTCTCGTGGTCGGTGTTGCCCACCTGGCCGATGGTCGCCATGCACTCGACGAGGACCTTGCGGGTCTCGCCTGAGGGCAGCTTGAGGAGAGCATAATCGCCTTCCTTGGCGATGAGCTGAACCTGGGCGCCGGCGGAACGGGCCATCTGTGCGCCCTTGCCGGGACGAAGCTCGATGTTGTGGACCGTGGTGCCGGCCGGAATGTTCTTGAGCGGCAGAGCGTTGCCGACGAGAATATCGGCGTCCGGACCGCTCATGATCGATTGGCCGACGGTGAGACCGATGGGCTGAATGATGTAGCGCTTCTCGCCGTCCGCGTAGTGGATCAGTGCGATGCGGGAGCTGCGGTTCGGATCGTATTCGACGGTCGCGACGGTGCCGGGGATGCCGTACTTGTCGCGCTTGAAGTCGATGAGGCGGAGCTTCTGCTTGTGACCGCCGCCATGGTGACGCATGCTGAGCGAACCAGTATTGTTGCGGCCGCCGGTACGCTGCTTGACTCCGAGCAACGGCTTATACGGCTTGTCCGTCGTGATGTCGTCGGTGACGAGCTTCGTCGCGAAGCGGAGTGATGGAGTAATCGGTCGAAATGATTTGATCGGCATCGTCTTTATTCCCTTGCCTGTGCCGCTGATTGCTCAACAGCACTTCGGTCCCTGAATTCTGTTGCGGCGAAAATCTCGCTTAGAGGCTGTTGAGGTATTCCGGCATCTTTTCGCCATCCTTGAGGCGAACGTAAGCCTTCTTCCAGTCGGGGCGGTAGCCGGCGAATTTGCCCCGGCGGCGTTCTTTGCCCTCGACTGTGCTGGTGCGCACACCGGTGACTTTGACCTTGAACAGGCTCTCGACAGCTTGTTTAACTTCGGTCTTGGTGGCCTTCAGGGCGACTTCGAACACCAGGGTGTTCTGCGTCTCCTTGATGGTCATGCCCTTCTCGGTGATGAGGGGGCGGCGAATGACGGTATAGAGGGTTGGCATTACGCAACCTCCTTCTGCGCGGCGTTGCTGCGCTCCGCAGTTGTCTTACTGCGTTTGGACACAAACTTCTTGAGGGTCTCTTGCAGGGCTTCGATGGCATCTTTCGAGAAAACGGCGTGCTCGTAACGAAGCAGGTCGTAGGGGTGAACCTCGGAGCTGAGGACGAGTTCCACACCGGCCAGATTGCGCGAGCCGAGGTAGAGCTTCTCGTCGAGCTTGCGGCTGCTCTCAACCAGGAGTGTCGTCTTGCCTGCCTCCAGCGTGTTGAGCGCGGTGCGGAAGAGCTTGGTCTTGGCCTCAGGAACCTCGAAAGAGTCGACGATGGTGAACTTGCCATCAGCGATCTTCGCGGCGATGGCGGAACGGAGCGCACCCATCAGCTTCTTCTGCGGGAAGGCGTACTCGTAGCTGCGGGGCTTAGGTCCGTGAACCGTACCGCCGCCTCTCCAGAGAGGAGTGCGAATAGATCCGACACGGGCGCGGCCGGTTCCCTTTTGCTTCCAGAGCTTCTTGCCGGCACCGGAGACCTGGTTGCGGCTCTTCGTGGAGGCGGTTCCCTGACGGAGGGCGGCGCGGTAGTGCTTGATCGACTCCCAGAGCAGCCCGTCGTTGATCTCGCCTGCGAAGACTTCGTCGGCGAGTTCGAATTCGCCGACTTTCTTTCCGCCGAGATTTACTACGTTGATGTTTGCCATCGTTCTTCTCTCTTTGCGCCCGCCATCGATGCGGCGGGCCTTGACTTTTTTAGGCTGCGTTACTCGGCAAGTTCTCCGCACAGCTTGTGAAACTAAACGGAAGCAAATACAAAAGACTTTGCTTATTTTTCTTTACTTCTTCTTCGAAGGTGCTGCCTTCTTCGAAGCCTTCAATGCGTCCTTGGTTGCGGCTCCGGCAAATCCACGACGCTCACGCGGTGGCGCCTTGGCCTTGGAGATGAGGACGAAGCCATCGCGAGGACCTGGAACTGCGCCTTCGACTAGGATGAGGTTGTCTTCAAGGTCAATCCCGCGGATGCGAAGGTTGCGAACCGTGATCTGCGCGTGACCCATGTGGCCGGGCATGCGCTGACCGGGGAAGACGCGCGATGGAAAAGACGAGGCACCGATCGAACCCTGCACCTGGAACATGTGACCGTGCGACTTGGGACCGCCGCCGAAACCGTGGCGGCGAATGACGCCAGCGAAGCCGCGCCCTTTGGAGGTTCCGATGACGTCAACGAACTTTTCGTCATTGAATATGTCGACCAGAACGCGATCGCCAGCCTTGACGGCGACTGCCTCTTCGCCTTGAACGGGCTTGGCAGCCTCGATAGCAACCTCTTTGATCATCTTCACCGGAGGAACGTTCGACTTGGCGAAGTGGCCGGTCATTGCCTTGTTGACCTTAGAGGCCTTGACGAAATCGACGTAACCGATCTGGGCGGCATCATAGCCGTCCTTCGCGAGTGTTTTGAGCTGGGTGATGACACATGGGCCGGCCTTGAGCACGGTGACCGGGTGAATGTCACCGCTGTCATCGAAGACCTGGGTCATGCCGATTTTCTTACCGAGAATTCCGACTACGGACATTGGAGCTTCCTTTCCTCATCATGCTGGCTGGATTCGCTCAGCACTGCCGGGTTGAACGACGAAAAACCAAAACTAAAATCTTTGCTGAAAAGCTTTTTCCTTATTTCTGAACCGTCTTAATCTCTACGTCGACACCGGCGGGAAGATCGAGCTTCATCAGCGCATCTACTGTCTGCTGGGTCGGCTCGAGGATGTCGATGAGCCGCTTGTGGGTGCGAATCTCGAAGGCCTCGCGCGACTTTTTGTCGACGTGCGGCGAGCGAAGAACGCAGTACTTGTTCTTCATGGTCGGCAGCGGAATGGGACCCGCGACTTGAGCTCCGGTGCGCTTGGCCGTCTCGACGATCTCTCCGGTGGAGGTGTCGAGTACGCGGTAGTCATATGCCTTCAACCGAATTCTGATTCTCTGTCCAGCCATTGTTTTCTCTTTTCCTGCTTCAAAGAACTGTTGGAGTAGCTGCCAGTCATTTCTTTCTCACTTCTCAATGGGCCGGCAGCCCTCGTTAATCTTGAACTGCCAAAAACTAAAAGACTTTTTGTGAAGCTTTTTCTTTACGTTCTTTACTTGATGATCTCGGAGATGGTTCCTGCGCCTACGGTTCTGCCGCCTTCGCGGATAGCAAAGCGGAGGCCCTTCTCCATGGCCACCGGGGTGTGCAGCGTGATCTCCAGCTGGATGTTGTCGCCGGGCATGCACATCTCCGTGCCCGCGGGAAGCTTCGCCGAACCCGTAACGTCGGTGGTGCGGAAGTAGAACTGCGGACGGTAGCCGTTGAAGAACGGGGTGTGGCGGCCGCCTTCCTCCTTCGAGAGCACGTAGACCTCGCCCTTGAAGTCGGTGTGCGGCTTGATCGATCCGGGCTTGGCCAAAACCATTCCGCGCTCCACATCTTCCTTCGCGATACCGCGCAGCAGAAGACCGGCGTTGTCGCCTGCCAGACCTTCGTCCAGCTGCTTCTTGAACATCTCGACGCCGGTCACCACCGTCTTGCGGGTCTCGCGGAAGCCCACGATCTCGGACTCTTCGCCAACCTTCACCTTGCCGCGCTCGATGCGGCCCGTGACCACGGTGCCGCGGCCCGAGATCGAGAAGATGTCTTCGATCGGCATCAGGAACGGCTGGTCGACGGCGCGCTCCGGCTGCGGAACATACTTGTCCACTGCATCCATCAGCTCGTCGATCTTGGCCTCCCACTTGGCTTCGCCGTTGAGCGCGCCCAGAGCGGAACCGCGGATGATTGGGGTGTCGTCGCCGGGGTAGTCATACTTCGACAGCAGCTCGCGAACTTCCATCTCCACCAGCTCGATCAGCTCTTCGTCCTCAACCGCATCGCACTTGTTCAGGAACACCACGATGTAGGGCACGCCGACCTGGCGGGCGAGCAGCACGTGCTCCTTGGTCTGGGGCATCGGGCCGTCGGTGGCGGCGACAACGAGGATTGCCCCGTCCATCTGCGCCGCGCCGGTGATCATGTTCTTGATGTAGTCGGCGTGGCCGGGGCAGTCGACGTGCGCGTAGTGGCGGTTCGGCGTCTCGTACTCCACGTGCGAGGTGGCAATCGTGATGCCGCGCTCACGCTCTTCCGGCGCATTGTCGATCGTGTCGAACGAACGGAAGGTGTTCTTCGGGTTGTGCTTCGACAGCACCTTCGTGATCGCTGCGGTCAGCGTCGTCTTGCCGTGGTCGATGTGTCCGATCGTCCCGATGTTTACGTGCGGCTTTGACCGGTCAAACTTTTCCTTGCCCATGACTCTCTCCGTGTTTCCTGTTTCTAAAATTCAACTTCCAAAGATTCCAAAAGGTGACGCGCCTTGCGGCACCGGCTTACCTGCTGTCTTTACCGTCTTTGCCCTGCACCTTGGCAATGATCTCTTCAGAGACCGAGCGCGGCGCCTCTTCATACTGCTTGAACTGCATGGAATAGTTAGCGCGGCCCTGCGTGGACGACCGCATGTGAGTCGCGTAACCGAACATGGTGCTTAGCGGAACCGTGGCCCGTATGGCCTGTGTGGTGCCGACCATCTCCATGCCCTCGATTCTTCCCCGGCGCGAGTTCAGATCGCCGATGATCGTACCCATATATTCCTCGGGGACGATAACTTCGACTGCCATCACCGGCTCCAGCAGAACTGGCTTAGCCTTCCTGGCGGCTTCCTTAAAGGCCATCGATCCGGCGATCTTGAATGCCATTTCGTTCGAGTCGACGTCGTGATAGCTGCCGTCGTAGAGGGAAACTTTGACATCGACCATCTCGTAACCGGCAAGAACACCGCGCTGCATGGCATCCTGAATGCCCTGGTCGATCGGCTTGATGTACTCCTTGGGGATCGTACCGCCCTTGATGTCGTTCGAGAACTCGTAGCCTTTTCCAGGATCGTTGGGCGAGATGCGAATCTTCGCGTGACCATAGTTACCCGAACCGCCGGTCTGACGGATGTACTTGCCCTCGGCCTCGGCATTCGCGCGAATCGTCTCCCGATAGTTAACCTGCGGCTTACCCACATTGGCTTCGACCTTGTACTCGCGCATCATGCGATCGACGATGATCTCAAGGTGCAGCTCGCCCATACCGGCAATAATGGTCTGGCCCGAATCGATATCGGTGCGAACACGGAAGGTAGGATCTTCCTGTGCCAGCTTGGCAAGCGCCATGCCCATCTTCTCCTGGTCAGCCTTAGTCTTCGGCTCTACAGCCACTTCGATAACAGGCTTAGGGAAGTCAATGGACTCGAGCACGATGGGATGCTTGTCCGTGCAGATGGTATCGCCAGTCACAAGATTCTTCAAACCAACAGCGGCGCAGATATCGCCGGCGAGGATCTCGGTGATCTCTTCCCGCTTGTTGGCATGCATCTTCAGCAGGCGGCCGATACGCTCGGTCTTGCCGGTGCGGGGGTTCAGGACCGAATCGCCGGTCTTGAGCTGACCGGAGTAGACCCGAATAAAAATGAGCTGGCCGACGAACGGGTCAGTCATGATCTTGAAGCCGAGCGCAGAAAACGGCTCGCTGTCGTCCGCTTTACGAACGACTTCTTCTTCCATGTTGTCGGGATTGTGGCCTACCATGGGAGGGATATCGAGCGGGCTCGGCAGGTAATCGACCACAGCGTCGAGCAGCGTCTGTACGCCCTTGTTCTTGAAGGAGGAACCACAGAGAACTGGGAAGATCTTCATGGCGATGGTGGCCTTGCGGATACCAGCCTTGAGCTGCGCCTCCGTGGGCTCCTGACCCTCGAGGAACAGGTGGAGGATCTCGTCGTCGGAATCAGCAACGGCCTCGATCAGCGCGTGGCGGGCCTCTTTGGCAGTATCGAGCAGGTCGGCAGGAATCTCTTCGACGGAATACTCGGCACCCATCGTCTCGTCGTGCCAGTAGATCGCCTTCATGGTGACGAGATCAACGACACCGGCAAACTTCGCTTCGGCACCGATTTGAATATTGATGGGAACAGCGCGTGCCCCAAGACGGTCCACAATCGTTGAGGTCGCGTAGACAGCATCCGCACCAGCCTTGTCCATCTTGTTGATGAAGCAGATGCGGGGAACCTTGTACTTGTCAGCCTGGCGCCAGACGGTTTCCGACTGAGGCTGAACGCCGGCGACCGCGTCGAAGCAAGCAACTGCACCATCGAGCACACGCAGCGACCGCTCGACCTCGGCGGTAAAGTCGACGTGACCGGGAGTGTCGATGATGTTGATGCGGATGTTCTTCCAGGTGCAGGTTGTGGCGGCGGAGGTGATCGTGATGCCGCGCTCCTGCTCCTGCTCCATCCAGTCCATGGTCGCAGTGCCCTCGTGCACCTCGCCGATACGGTGCGTGATGCCCGTATAGAAGAGGATGCGCTCGGTCGTCGTCGTCTTGCCGGCGTCAATGTGCGCCATGATCCCGATGTTCCGGCAACGATTCAGAGGTGTAGTGCGTGCCACGGTCTATCTCTCATCTGCGAGCATTTGCTCGCGGTAAGTACAACGTTGAACCTGAAAGCTAAAAGCAAAGACAAAAGACTTCGCTATGAAAATTTTTCTTTACCAGCGGTAGTGAGCGAAGGCCTTGTTGGCCTCGGCCATACGGTGAACGTCTTCCTTCTTTTTCATCGCGGCGCCACGGCCGTTAGCGGCATCGAGGAGCTCCGCGGTCAGCTTCTCAACCATGCCCTTCTCGCCACGGGCGCGGCCGTAGGTCACGAGCCAGCGGATAGCGAGCGAGGTGCGGCGCTCGGGGAGAACTTCGATCGGAACCTGATAGTTGGCTCCGCCAACGCGGCGGCTCTTGACTTCGAGAAGGGGCTTGCAGTTCTCGATCGCCTTCTTGAAGAGCTTGAGGGCCTCGTCGCCACCCTTCTGCTCAAGGTTGGTCATGGCGGTGTAGAAGATGCCCTGAGCGGTCGACTTCTTGCCACCCCACATCATGGAGTTTACAAACTTGGTGACCAGGGTGGAGTTATAAACCGGGTCCGGAGCAACTTCACGCTTCGCGATGTAGCCTTTTCTTGGCATTCTCTTCTACTTTCTCGTCTTCCTCCAGCGCCGGACTTCTCAAGAGCTGGACTTGGGTAAAGACCCGGGGCTCAGCGCGCCCAGGGTTCAGAAATTTACTTGGCGGCAGCCTTCGGACGCTTCGCGCCGTACTTGGAGCGGCTCTGCTTGCGGTTGGCAACGCCGACCGAATCGAGCGTGCCGCGAACAACGTGATAACGAACACCCGGGAGGTCCTTCACGCGGCCTCCGCGGATGAGCACGATCGAGTGCTCCTGCAGGTTGTGGCCGATGCCCGGGATATAGGTCGTAACTTCGATCCCGTTGGTGAGGCGAACACGGGCAACCTTGCGAAGAGCCGAATTCGGCTTCTTGGGAGTCTGGGTGTAGACGCGAGTGCAGACGCCACGGCGCTGGGGCGAACCCTGCAGTGCGGGGCTAGCGGTCTTATAACGGGTGGGCGTGCGGCCCTGCTTGACAAGCTGATGAAACGTAGGCACTAGAACTCCTTAGTAATGCGCGCAAAACCTTACAAACAACCCTGGGTGAGACGCGCAGGAGGGTGAGGGCTTCGCTTTTTGCCGTACACGCAAAAAGATTGAGAACGCTGAAGCGTCTCTATTCCCCAACGACGGGGCGAAGATCTTCCCTGCTGTTGCGTCTGTGAAGCGGTACAACAAGCCAGACATAACAGTCGACGGTGGCCGAGCGTCTTCCTTAATCCCTCAGGATGAGCCGACTCCGTTTCGCTGTTCCGGCCCGCATAGCCCATCCAAGGTGGAGGGTGTCGCAGGCACGATTGCGATGGGCCGCAGGCTTACGACATTCAGATCCGATGATCCTTGATCAGGAATGTCCTGCGGTGAATCTCTTGCATCCAGTGTAACGCAAAACAACCCGTCCTGACTTGCGTCAGATGAGGAGGCCAGATTGCGAGGGCTTTTCTCGACCCTTCCGCTCGTTGAATCTTCCCAACGGCACGGTCCGGATACTCGCGGAACCTTCTAACAATAGCAATCTCCACGCGGTACGTCAACTTTTTGGCCCATTTTGGGTGGTGCGTGGCCGAATCGCACCGCCAGAGATGCAGTTCTGGGGTTGCAGGCCGGAGACGAGTGGGCCATGCTAGGCTTTTTGCATGACCGTTGCCGATGTTCGCTTGTGCTCTCTTTCCCTTCTCTTCTCTGCCATCACTGCTCTCCTAGTCCTCGGAACTACCTCTGAAGCGCAGGCCCAAACTGCCTCGTCTTCCGGGAAGGACGCGCGGATTGGAGCTTTGATTGAGACACTTGGCAAAACCAAAACGCCAAGCTCTGCGACAATTTCGCCGGATGGAACTACAGTCGCTTGGGCGGTTCGGGCACGGGAAGGTTCGCAGATTCACTTAACGGAGGTCTCCAATCCGGATCCGGCTAAGGAAAAGATCGTTGGGACCGGATCGAGCGCCGCTGGTTGCGGGAGTTCGGAGCCGAAGTGGTCGCCAAACGGGGAGTGGCTGGCCTTTGTGTCCGACTGCACGGCGGATGCCGAAAAGCCGGGACAGGATCAGGTATTCGTGTGGTCGAAGAAGACGGGCGAGTCGAAACAGCTGACCCATCTTGTGGGAATGATGGACTCGCTGGCGTGGTCGCCGGATGGGAAGACGATCGCCTTCCTGTTCGTCGAGAATGCTACACGCAGCGCGGGCGCGTTAGCCGCGATGAAGCCGTGGGCAGGCGTGATTGGTGAAGATGGGGTCGAGGTTCAACGCGTGGGCGTGGTGAACGTGACAAATGGATCGTTTTCGCAGGCGACTCCTGCTGCCCTGCATGCTTACGAGTTCGGCTGGTCACCGGATTCAAAGCATCTGGTATTTGTTGCGGCTAATCCACCGGGAGAGAACAATTGGTGGGTCGCGCAACTCTATACCCAGGATATTGGCGGAGGGCAGCCGAAATCGATTCTGGACACCATGAAGGTTTCCGGTTCGTTGCATGGATTACAGATTGCGGTGCCGCGATGGTCGCCCGACGGCAGTCAGATTGCGTTTATCGGCGGGTTGATGAGCGATCAGGGGTCGACTGGCGGAGATATCTATCTGATTCCGGCGACCGGAGGGGAACCGAAGGATCTGACGCCGGGTCGAGCTGCGTCGGTCGCATTTATTGGATGGGTCAGTCCGCAGGTCATCGGAATTGCCGAGCACGTCGGTGGAAACAGTCATATCACTGCACTTGACATAAGTACGGGCAAAGACCTGCCCCAAGTTAACGCGACGTTTCCTGAGACGGTCGGAGCGGGTGGGTTGTCGATGAGTGTTTCGCTCTCCCATGAACGCGCGCTTACGTTGATCCGCAGCTCGTTCGAGAAAGCTCCCGAAGTCTGGGCTGGACCGGTCGACGCGATGAAGCAGATTACCCACCTGAACGATGGGATGAACCCTGCGTGGGGGAAGACGGAGAATATCGAGTGGACCAACGATGGCTTCAAGGTGCAGGGCTGGTTGTTGTATCCCGCAAACTATGACCCGGCGAAGAAGTATCCGCTGCTGGTGAGTGTGCATGGTGGGCCGTCAAGCGCGGTCACGCCTCGATGGCCCGGGGTGGGGTATGGGGGAGTGCCGTTCTCCGCGCTTGGGTACTTTGTGTTTATGCCGAATCCGCGGGGCAGCTACGGACAGGGAGAGAAGTTTACCCAGGCCAACATCAAGGACTTTGGCTATGGCGACCTGCGAGACATTCTGGCTGGGATGGACGTGCTGGAGAAGCGCTTCCCTATCGACAAAGACCGCGAGGGACTGACGGGTTGGAGTTACGGCGGGTTCATGACGATGTTCGGCGTGACGCGGACGACACGGTTTAAGGCGGCGGTGGCGGGTGCGGGTATCAGCGATTGGAAGAGTTATTACGGAGAGAACTCGATCGATCAGTGGATGGTTCCTTTCTTCGGCAAGACCGTGTACGACGATGCTGCGGTGTACGCGAAGAGCTCAGCGATTGAGTACATCAAGAACGTGAAGACGCCGACGCTGGTCGTGGTGGGAGATCGCGATGGCGAGTGCCCTGCTCCGCAGAGCTTCGAGTTCTGGCATGCGTTGCGTGCTGAGGGTGTGAAGACGCAGCTCGTCATCTATCCGAACGAAGGACATGCGTTCCATGCGCCGGAACATCGAAGGGATGTGCTGGAGCGCGCACTGAACTGGTTTGAGACGGAGATGCCGGCAAAGTAGAGACGATCCGCTCCTGGGCGCGCGATGTTCAGCGACGGGAAGCGGTCCCTGACAAGATGCGAAACGGTTGGTAGATCGTCCAATGAAGGTCCGGACGATTTGCTTCCGGTGTGCGCAGCTTTTACACTAATGCTTCGGCTACTCAGCAGTTGCGGTGAGACCGTTCAGCTTGAGTTCTGGTTGGACGGGGAGGTTCAATGCGTCGGTTTGTCACGTTAGCAGTTCTGTTACTTTTTACGATCCCTTTTGGCGTCTCGATCTCGGGCTGTTCGAAGAAATCACCAACGATTTTCTGCAATGGCGGAGACTCTGGCGTACCTGTGGGACAAGTGACGACCATCACACTGAGCCCTCAGATATTCGGCATTTCGCTGAACTTTGCGCAGATCGGCCAGGTGAGTACCCCGGTCGCGACGGACTGCAAGGGGACAACCGAGACGGTGGCGAAGTACACCTATGGGACGTTCCTTGCCAACGGCACTCCGGATATGACGATTGCCGATGTGGAACCGACGACGGGCAAGCTGTGCGCGGGCACCTGGAACAGGAATACTGGCGGGGGGATCCCGGACTTCACGACCTGCAACCCGACCAATAAGAGCGGGACGGTGTTTGTGGTCGCGAGCGGAGACGGAGCGAGCAGCAATCCGCTGCCGATCTTTGTGCATCCGGTGGTGACGAGCGTGGTTCTGGGGCCGCTGTCGACCGACTGTATCCATGATCCGGCGACAAACTGCAGTCCTGCAGCGTTCACGACACAGATTACAAGCTGCACGACCGATCCTGGAACCGGCTGTTGCACCACGCCCGTAACCACCACCGGGGCGGTATCGGCGAGCAGTTGTGTCTCACAGGCACAGACGTCGCAACTCGCGGCGCGCGTATATCAGAATACGCCGGCGACGCTGGCGAACAACATTAGCTGCAAGGTCGGTCATCTTTCCTATGTGGCGCAGGCTCCGTCCGTGGTGACGATCGACCAGAACGGCGTGGCGACGGCGCAGCAGCCCGGGTCGACGGTAATCACTGCAAATATTGCGAATGCGGGAAGTTCTGCGGGATTCTTTTCGACGTGCCCTCCTGTCTCGATCGCGTTGAGTGTACCGGGGATTTCGGGAAGCAGTTCAAGCAGCGTCGTCGTGAATCCCAACAACACACAGCCGATCACGTCGCTGGCGAAGGACATCAACGGGACAGTTCTGACTGGCCTCAGTCTGGAGTTTGAGTCGACGACGCCGACGACGATTCCCGCGGCGGCGGCGGGGACGGTGACTCCCATCTTTCCCGGAGCAGCGGCGATTACCGCAGTCTGCCAGCCGCCAAGCTGCAACCCTTCTCCCTTCAACCAGATTGGCCTGTTCGGAAACGGAAAGCCGGTGACGTCAAACCCCATCACCGTCACGTCCCCCGGCACCAACAGTACGAATCTGTACATTGCCAGCACGAACTCGCTGTACCTGGTGCCGGTGGACTTTACGCAACCCCAGCTCGGGGCTCCGGTGCGGCTGCCCTACCAGCCGAACTCGATGGTGATCAGCAACGATGGCAGCTCGATCTACATGGGATCCTCGTTCGAGTTGATGACGTTCAGCGCGGTCTCGAACAGCCTGTCCAGCCAGGACACTTCGGTGACTGGATCGGTGCTCGCGGTCTCGCCTGACGGCACGACGCTGGTGATCACGGATCCGATACGGCAGTTTGTGTACTTGTACAGCCCGGCGGGGACGACCACCACCGGGGGGACGACTACAACTGGCGGGACGACCAGCCCTGCCGGAATTCAGACCCAGTTTGGCGGTGTGGGGACGCATGCGGCGTTCTCGCCGGACAGCCAGACGGTGTACATCACGCTGGGCGACTACAACGCTTCGACGGGAGTGACGACGCCGAACAATCAGTTGTTGGTGCACTCGCAGTTCACGGGATGGTACTCGACGACGTCTTCGCAGGCGACGAGCGATGTGGCGGTTGGCGTACCGAGCGTTGGTGCTTTCTTCGCCGGCAATCCGACGACGGCGCGCTCGTACTGTCCAGTGACAACGATAACCGGCGGCGGATCGCAGACAACCTCGTCGACGACGACCAATGTCTTCTACCCCGATGCCGGCGTGGGCGTAACTACGCCAGTAGTATCCGACCGGATTGCGACCACCAACGATGGCTATCATGTCTTTGGCGCAACGACATCGGCGTTTACGGATCTTGCGATCGGAACACCGAACGGTTCCAACAGCGTAACCGCAACAGGTCTGCCAACAACCCCTTGTCCGCCGGCCGGCTCGCCAGCACAGCCCTTTACGACGAGTCCGGTGTTCAGCGGTGCTCTGCCGGGCGTGACTGCGACAGCAATTACAGGCGTCTTTCCGACCTCGGATTCTAAAACTTCATTCGTGACCTATACAGGCACAGGTGGCGTGGTGCCGACCTATACTTCGGCAGTGCCTGTACCCTCTTCTACACCGGGTGCCGCAGCGACCATCGGCGCGGGAACGCTGACGACCATTCCGCTGTCGACGGCCCTTGGGAAGCCGGTTGCGCCGGTTGCCGGTGTGGTCAGCGCGGACAACCAGACGTTTTACGCCGGGACCACGGGTGACAATGCGGTACACCTAATCACGAGGCAGACTGACGGCTCCTACAAGGATGTCACGACGCCGATTGCTCCGAAGCTGCCGGACGTGAATGGGAATCTCGTTGCGCCGAATCTGCTGGTACAGAAGCCGCGGAAGTCTACCAACTAGTTCAAAGGAACGTGCACGGACAAAGCCCTCTCTTCGGAGAGGGCTTTTATGTTGCGCGGGTCAGATCAAATCCTTATGGCCTGCGCCGTCTCCGGGGTACCCCCCCCGGGGGGTATCTTGGGCGTAAATTCCTTGTATTCAATGGCTTACAGACTGTCGGTGTCTGCAAAATATTCCATCTAAATGGGTTACGGCTAAAATATTGCAAAATAATGGGTTACGGTTCACTTGTTGCCTCCAAAAGCGAAAGCCCCGGTGAGTGCCGGGGCTTTCTTTCTATCTATTTAAAGAATAGCAGATTGGACATAACTAACATGCCAGGCGGATATTGTTGTCTCGCAAGGAGTTAAGTGGTTTTGGGACTTGACATGCGATTTTGCTGAGGTTTTTGAAGGAATTTATTTTTTTGTTTCCGTATGTCTTTCATTCGAATAAACCTATGCCGGTAGATCCCGGGGCATGATTGGCGATCCATGCAAACAGCAGATCCTCCACTCCCGCTGTACTTCGGTCGGAATAACCCATCATTTAAGTAAATTCAGGGATTGGAGAGTACGTTGATTACTTTGTGGACGGGAGTAGACGCGATATCGCCAAGAGAGATTAATGGACGAGTTCGGCGTTTGTCGCGGTGAGGGTGATGGTGTTGTCGCCGGCTTTGAGAGTGATGGGCAGGTCCCAGACGAGGGCGCCGTTGGTACCGCTGGCGGCGGAGAAGACATAGTAGGAGCCGGGCGGGACGTCGGCGGTGACGGTGGCTTTGCCGCTGCTGTCGAAGGTGGCCTTGCCGACGAAGTAGGGGTGCATGGCGGCAGCGTATGCAGGGCAACTCTTCGGCGGGCCGCAGTTGGCCATGTAGGCGATCAGGGCTTTGCCGGGAGTTACGTCGGCGGAGATGGGCGCGCCAACCTTGCGCAGGGCGATGTCGTAGCGCTCGCTCATCAGCTGCACGACGCGTCCGGCTAGCGGGTTGGTGGCGATCGGGAAGGACGAGCTGATGGCGAGGGTCATGCCGCTTGTGGCGGGGCTGCTCGTGGCATCCATCGACGCAGGGGATACAGGTACCACGGATGCAGCCGCCGCGGTCGCAATGGGCGCAGGTGCGGGCGAGGCGGTGGCGACGGAGGCCGTGGGCGCCGCACCGTTCTTCGGGCGGAAGGCGCCGACATCACAGGTCTCGCTGTGCGGGGCGAAGGTGATGTTTTCGCCGGCCATCCCGGTGACCAGCTTCCCCTTCACCGTAGTACTGCCGGCACCTCGCAAGCTGTTGTCCGGCTGCACGGTGAAGGTGAGGGGGCCGCCGGGGTTCTGGACGTGGACGAGGAACGTGCTGGGCGCGTTTTCGACGGTGTAGGTTGTCCTGACGTGGGCCTGGCCGCAATCAAGGACGAGCGAGTTGCCGCTGAAATCGAGCAGCAGCGTCCCGCCGCTGTACTTGCCAGCCATGCGCAGGCCGCCGCCCCCGTCGAAGGAAGCGCTACCGCCGGGAGAGAGCATGTCGCCGAGCCCGGTGACCAAACCCGTGATGCCGGAGTTGTCGGCAGGCTGGGCACCGGCAGGCGCGGGTTTGGGAGGGGGCGGCATGGCGAGCGAGGCGATCGTGCAGCGCGCCATGGCGGGGGCGTAGTCGGGTTCCCGGGCGGTGGTCTGGCAGGGTCCGTTGCATTGGTCGGGCGCGGCGCGATAGCCGTTGATCATTTGCGTGGTGGTGACGGTGTGATAGCCGATGATGATGCGGCCCTTGACGTCAATGAGGCCCGGGCCGGTTAAGCCGCCGTCGGGTCGCATCGTTAGCAGGATCGGGTGTGGCTCGTTGTCGACCGTGACCTGGAGTGAGCCGGGCCGCTTGTCGATGGTGTAGGAGTGGTCGTCGGCGACCAGCTTGCCGCAGCCATTGATCGCGACTCTGCTCTCGTTGAAGCCGAGGCTGGTCGTAGTGGCGGGATTTTTGTAGAGTCCGCTGAGGACTACGCCGGCTTTGCCGGGTCCCATGAACGATTCCTGGGCTTTGTCACCGAAACCGACCAGGTCCATGAAGCCGGACATGAAGCCTTTGCCCATGCATCCGGCGTTGCTTCCGCCGAGTTCGAGGCAGCGGCGGGTGGCGACGGCTGTGGGGTCGTTGGAGAGTCCCTGGGCGTTGGTGGAGTGGGCGTCCGGCTGGCGCTGGGCTTCTTCGTTGGCGCGCTTGATGCTGTCGACGTGGGCCTGCTGGGTGGCGGCGAGTCCGGCTTCGGCGCCTTTGTATGCGGCGGCGGATTGGGGACCGATGAGGCGTTTGGACCAGTCTTTGTAGAAGTCGGAGTTCATCTCGTACTGGCCGTGGAGACGCTCGAAGGCCGCTGCCTCCGCGGGGGTGTGGGTTTTGGCGTAGTCCTGCGACATCTGGTAGGCGGCCAGGCTGTAGGCGGCCATGACGCGCTGCTCGCCAGGGGTGAAGGGGCCGCTGTAGGAGCGGTTGTACTTGATGCGTTGGACGTATGCCTGGAGGTAGGTGAAGACGGCGACCTGGCGGGCGAGGGTGTCGGTGGGGTCGGAACCTTTGATCTCTCCTTTGACGCGTTCGACTGAAGGCAGGTCGCTGGTGTAGTCGGCGCTGGGGGTTTGGGCGAGCACGCTTGCACAGACGAGGCTCAGGAGAGCTGCAAGGAGAATGGAGCCGGGAGAGAAAGGAGATTTTGCCGTTGGGCAATGCGAGATCATGGAGCACGCTCCCGATACTGACGCGAACTACGATCTGGCCCGATGACACGTTTTAGTTCTTTACGGGCGGGGGCGTCAAGAGCAAAGCGCTGTAGGTGGAGCGCATCTTTGATGGCGGCAATTCTTGAGGAAGAAGGCGCAGCTAGAAGAGTTTCGCTAAGTTTATGTTGAGCTTCATTTGACGGTTTTGCTGTGGAGTGGAGGAAATTTGATGAAGGAGCAAAGGCATCCACTGCGATCGGATGCGAGATAGACGACCTCTGCGCTGAGCATCAGCACGGTGTCACTCTTTGTTAGTAAGTATTTTCAACCCTTCGCATACGCGGTTCTGCTACATTCCCTCGCACGGTCATCGCTCGCCTCACTTGATTGGGTAGGTGTGGGTGCCGCTGCCGGTGGTTTCGGTTTTGCTGTTGGGCAGGGTGATGCTGGCGGTGGTGTTTGGTGGTGTGGTGACGGTGAATTGGTGGTTGTTCTGGTTCCAGTCGGTGGTGATGAGGCCGTAGGGGGAGTCGTACTCGGCGTGGAGGGTGGGGAGTGCGGGGTTGAACTGCGGCTGGATGGTGAGGTGGTGGAAGCCTGCGGCTGATGGGTCGGTGTCGATGCCGGCAGCGCGGCGGAAGACCCAGGCCATGACGGAACCGAAGGCGTAGTGGTTGTAGGAGTTCATGGAGGGGTCGCCGGTGTCGCCGTTCCATCGCTCCCACCAGGTGGTGGCGCCCTTGGCGACCATGTATCCCCAGGAGGGGTAGGTGTCCTGCAGGAGGAGTTTGAAGGCTACGTCGGGGCGGTGGTTGTCGTCGAGGACGAACATGAGGAAGGGTGTGCCGAGGAAGCCGGTGGTGAGGTGGTTGTTGTGGGCTTCGATGTCGGCTACGAGGCGGGCGGTCATGTTGGCGCGGAGATTTTCCGGGGCGATGCCGGAGTAGAGGGTGACGACGTAGGCGGATTGGGTGTTGCCGAGGACGGCGCCGTCGGGCTGGATGTATTGCTTGCGGTAGGCCTCGGCGATGTGGTTGTAGAGGGTTTGGTATTTCTCGGCGTCTTCTTTGCGGCCGAGGGCGAGGGACATTTCCTTCATGTCGCGGGCGATGATGGCCCAGTAGGCGGTGGCGATTAAGTCTTTGGGGGTGTTCTGGTCGGGGGCTAGCCAGTCGCCGTAGTTGTTGCCTAGTTTGTTGCGGCGGAGGTAGTCGGGGTTGGTGGTGAGGATGAAGTCCATGTAGCGCTGCATGTTTGGCCAGGAGTCTTCGAGGAGGGTTTTGTCGCCGTACTGGAGCCAGGCGGCGTAGGGGACGAGGACGCCGGCATCGGCCCAGCCGGGTGCTCCTTCTTGTGGGCCGAGGAGGTTGGGGGAGACGTTGGTGAAGGCGTTGTCGGGGGTTTGGGCGTCGTCGATGTCGAGCATGAACTTGCGGGTGAAGCTGGCGATGTCGAAGTTGTAGGTGCCGGTGCGCCAGAAGACCCCGGCGTCGCCCATCCAGCCGAGACGCTCGTCGCGCTGGGGGCAGTCGGTGGGGATGGAGAGGAAGTTGCCGCGCTGGCCCCAGATGCCGAGCTGGCCCATTTTGTTGAGGAGTTCGCTGGAGCTTTGGAAGCGGATGGAGGGGGTGGCGGGTAGGCTGTCGTAGACGAGGCCTTCGATGCTTGCGGTGGTGGGAATGCCGGGGTAGCCGGATAGTTCGACGTAACGGAAGCCGTGGAAGGTGAAGGCGGGGGTGTAGGTTTCGTCGCCATTTCCAGAGACGATATAGGTATCCGTTACCGTCGCGTTGCGGAGGTTTTCGGTGTAGATGCTGCCGTCCGGGTTGAGGCGTTCGGCGAAGCGCATGCGGATGATCGTGCCGCGATGGTCGTGGACGTGGAGGACGATGTTGCCGACCATGTTCTGCCCCATGTCGTAGACGACGGCGCGGCCGCCATTGACGGGGTTCGTTGCGATGGGATGGAGGGTGTTGGAGACGGCGATGGAGAGGTTGGGTTGGGCGGTTAGTTTTATTTGTTCTGAGACGGTGGTGGCGACTGCCGGGGTCCAGTTTTTTGCGGTGAAGTGTGGGGTGTTCCAGCCGGGGGTTTCGAGGCGCGCGTCGTAGACTTCGCCGGCGTAGATCTCGGAGGAGAGCGTGGGGGCGGGGGCGGTTTGCCAGGTTTCGTCGGTGGCGATGGTTTTGTGCGTGCCGTCGGTGAGGGTGATGTCGAGTTGGGCGCGGAGGGCGTCGGGTTCGCTGTAGGCGCGGGTGCCGGCCCAAGTCATGGGGGAGCCGTGCCAGCCGCCTCCGAGGATGGCGGCGATGGTGTTGTCGCCGGTGATGAGGAGCGGGGTGACGTCGTAGGTCTGGTAGAGGACTCGTTTGTTGAAGTCGGTCCAGCCGGGGTTGAGGAGAGTTTGCGGGGCGATGGGCTTGCCGTTGAGGAAGGCCTGGTAGGCTCCGAGGGCGGTGATGGTGAGGCGGGCGGTCTGGATCGCTGTGGGGATGGCGAAATCTTTGCGGAGGAGCGCGGCGTCGGTGGCGATGCGGTTGGGGCCGGGGACTTCGGAGTGGCGGTCGGTGCCAATGGTGAGCGGGGTGGTGAGGGGGCCGACTACTTGGGCGGGCTGCCACCCGGCGTTGCTGTTGGGACGGGCCTGCCATGTTGCATCGCTGGGGATTCGGCGCTGAGTGCCGTCTGGTGCGGTGATGCGGAGGGAGGCGGCGAAGGCGGTGGCGACGACTGGGGCGGAGACTTTTGCCTGCGCTACTACTTTGACGATGATCTGGTTGTCGCCGGGTATGAGGAGGGGGCCGATCTCTTCCCAGTCGAAGGCTCCCCAGGCTTTGTGCTCGCCGGTGACTACGCCGTTGACGGAGGCGATGTAGGCTCCGGGGCTGACGATGTGGAGGCTGGCGCGTGTGGGGGCGGCGTCGAGATGCAGGGTGTAGCGGAACTCGGCGGTGGTGTTGGCTGGGACTTTCTGGGCGTCGGCGTTGGGGAGCCAGAGCCAGCGGACGGCGGCTAGTTCTTGTTCGGCGGCGGGGTCGGCGCGGCGAATCCACTTGGCGGTCCAGTTGGAGAGGCCGGTTTCGAAGAACGCGGGGGTTGAGGTGGTGGGCTGGTTGTGGTTGTCCCAGACGCGAACCTGCCAAAAGTAGCGGGTTTGGGGTTTGAGGGAGGGGCCGTTGTAGGGGATGTTGATGGAGTCGGAGGAGGCGATGCGGCCGGAGTCCCAGATGTCGGCTTTGCCGGGAGCGAGATTTTTTTCGCCGGTGGCGACCAGGAGTTCATAGGCGGATTGCGTCCAGTTTGGGGTCTTCGCGTCGCTTTGGCAGGCGAATTGCGGGTTGGGGGTGTCGATGCCTATGGGGTTGGTGAGGTGGTCGGTGCGGAGTTGGATGGGAGATGCGGCGGCGAATGACGATGCGAGGAGAGTAAGGGGGAGGAGATTTTTTGTAGGAGGAACTAAACGCATGCGCCGGCTCCGGTTGGATTCGCGATCAAGCGAATGATATCGGATAGGCTGTCCGAGAAGACTGCTGTGCCGTTCGGTTATGTTCTGGATAACGACTGGAACCTTCAACAACAGAGGCAAGAGTGCGTATGAGTTGAAAGGTCCGAGCGGTTGTGGTGAGGGGGACCCATCGGGGTCCTTCACTGCGTTCAGGATGACGACGTAAAAAATAATTCCGGATGACTAAAAATTAGATGAGGGGCTTGAGGTCGCCGAAGACGGTGGGGAGGAGCTCGGAGACGGTGGGATGGATGTGTACGGCGCGCTGGATGAGGGTGTAGGGGGCGCGGGCGTACATGGTGTCGATGATGCAGTGGATGGCTTCGTCGCCGCCGGTTCCTAGGATTGAGGCGCCGAGGATTTGTTTGGAGGCTGCGTCTACGAGGACTTTGATGAAGCCTTCGGCTTCGCCCTTTTCGATGGCGCGGGAGACGCGGGTCATGGGGCGGGTGCCGATGAGAGCGGGTTTGCCGGATTTGCGGACTTCGTCTTCGGTTAGCCCGACTCGGCCGAGCGGGGGATCGGTGTAGAGGGCGTAGGTGAGGATTCGGTCGGTGACTCGGCGGGGATCGTTATCGAGGAGGTTGGCGGCTACGACTTCGTAGTCGTTGTAGGCGGTGTGGGTGAAGGCGCCGCGTCCGTTGCAGTCGCCGAGAGCCCAGATGCCGGGGACGTTGGTGCGTAGCTGGTCGTCTACGGTGATGAAGCCGTGCTTGTCGTGGGCTATGCCAGCTCTTTCGAGGCCGAGGTCGTCGGTGTTGGGGCGGCGGCCGACGGCGAGGAGAACGTGGGAGCCGATGCTGTCGGAAGCGTCGTCTTCGCAGTTCACGCCGACGGCTACGTCATCTCCGCGAGACTCGAGGTGGATGCATTCGGCGTTCAGGCGCACGGTGATGCTCTCTTTTTCGAGGAAGGCTTTGATGGATGCGGAGACGTCTTCGTCCTCGCGCGAGACGAGGCGGGAGGATTTTTCGATGATGCTGACTTCGCTGCCGAAGCGGCGGAAGATCTGGGCGAATTCGAGGCCGACATAGCTTCCGCCTACAACGATGAGATGGCGGGGCAGAGTTTCGAGCTCGAGGATGCCGACGTTATCCATCCACGGGACGACGTCGGCACCGGGAAAATCGGGGACGATGGCGCGGCCGCCGACGTTGATGAAGATTTCTTTCGCGGTGAGGAGATCGTCGCCGACGCGGACTTGATTGGGCGATTCGAAGCAGGCGTGGCCGGTGAAGACGGTGCAGTTCTTCATGCCGCGCAGCCAGGTTTCGACGCCGTTGCGGGATTTGAGAACGATCTGGTCTTTGCGTGCCTTGACGGCTTTCATGTCGACCGAGACTGCGCCTGGAGTGGTCACTCCGTAAGCATTGGCGGTGCGTGCTTTTTGTGCGACGTAGGCGCTGGCGACGAGAGCCTTGGTCGGCGTGCAGCCGGTGTTCACGCAGGTGCCGCCGAAGAGCTTGCGTTCGATGAACGCTACGCTGCGGCCGGATTGGGTGAGGCGTCCGGCGAGGGTGGGGCCGGCCTGACCGGCGCCGATGATGATGGAATCGAAGGTGGTGGACATTTTGAGTTGTCCGTTCTCAGTTGTCAGTTGTCAGGCGCCCAGTTCTTAGGGCTCAGTTGTCAGAGCCCGGTGTATCAGTTTATTTACGCCAGGCGTTTTTTGAGGAGGTCGCGGGCGATAGCGTCTAGGACTCCGTTGAGGAAGTGGATCGACTCGGGGGCGGCATAGCGGCGGCCGATCTCGAGGGACTCGTTGATGATGATGGCGGCGGGGGTGTTGGGGTAGCCGATCATCTCGGCTACGGCGGCGCGGATGAGGTTGCGGTCGACGACGGCCATGCGCTCGATGCGCCAGTTCTGAGCGTGCGATTCGATGAGGACATCGATCTCTTGCTGGCGGGTGGTGGCGATGCGATGAAGATCTTCGGTGAAGCCTCGGGTCTCCGGGTCGACGTCGGTTACGGACGCCCAGAAGAGTTGGCGGACCTCTTCGGGGGTTTGCTTGCCGAGGTCGCCCTGAAAGAGCATCTGCATGGCGAGTTCGCGGGATTTGCGGCGGGTGCCCATAGTGAGTTTTCAGTTCTCAGTTATCAGTTGTCAGTTCGTTGGTTGTGAGTTCGTGTTCTTGAGTTTGCGTTGGATGGAGACCATCTCGATGGCGGCGGTGGCGGCTTCGAAGCCTTTGTTGCCGGCTTTGAGGCCGGCGCGATCGAGGGCCTGCTCGAGGGTTTCGCAGGTGAGAACGCCGAAGGCGTGGGGGACGCCGGTCTCCTGTTGGGACTGGCCGATGCCGCGGGCGACTTCGTTGTAGATCGCTTCGTAGTGGGCGGTTTCGCCGCGGAGGAGGCAGCCGAGGGTGATGATGGCGTCGAACTTTTTGGATTCGGCGAGGGTGCGGGCAGCGGAGGGGACCTCCCAGGCGCCGGGGACGCGGACGATTTCGATGTCGTTCTTGGCTGCTCCGCTGCGGTGCAGGGCGTCGAGGGAGCCTTGGAGGAGGCGGTCGGTGATGACGGTGTTCCAGCGGGTGGTGACGATGGCGAAGCGCATGTTGGCGGCGCTGAGGTCGCCTTCGATGGCGGCGGGCTGGTTGTGGAGGGGGTTCTCGGACTGCCAGAAGCCCAGTTTTAATTCCGGGGTGAGCTGGACGGTGAACATGCGGCTGTTCCAGTGGGTGAGCTCGGCGGGCGAGAGGAGGGTGGGGATCTCTTCGGTGCGGTGGTCGGTGAGCAGCCATCTTTCGACGAGGGAGTGTATGTGGTCAAGCTGCGTGACTTCGACGAGGAGAGGAGGCACGGCGGGGGGGCGGCCGGTGACGAATTCCAGATTTCCGAGGGGGGCGAGAAAGGCGGCGCCACGGCCCTGGGTATCCTGCCAACCCTTTCCCTGCTCAAACCCAAGAGCGGAAAAGAGGCTGGTGAGACGGTCGAATTCAGCGCCTGGCGCGCCGGAAGAGGCGACAGCGCTGACAATCGTGATTCCCTTAATCATAGATTCGATTGTATCGTCTGGGAGTACAGAACGATTGCTGCTATAGCTTGCTGGACTGCGCTGCCGAGGGGGAGACCTGTGAACTACGAGACGCTGCTGTGCGAGGTGAAGGATCAGATAGGAAGAGTGACGCTGAACCGGCCGGAGGTGCTGCATGCGCTGAATGCCAAGGTGTTCAATGAGCTGGACCATGCGTTCATGGCCATGACCAACGACGTGGCTGTGCGGGTGATTCTGCTGACCGGAGCGGGCGAGAAGGCGTTCGCGGCGGGAGCGGACATTAACGAAATTGCTCGGCTGGATGTCGCGACGGGAGAGGCGAAGGCCCGGCGAGGGCAGGAGGTCTTTCGGACGATCGAGACCTGTGGGAAGCCGGTGATTGCGGGGATCAACGGGTTTGCGCTGGGTGGAGGGTGTGAGCTGGCGATGGCGTGCACGATTCGGGTGGCGAGCGAGACGGCAAAGCTGGGACAGCCGGAGGTGAAGCTGGGGTTGATTCCGGGATATGGCGGAACACAGCGGCTGCCGCGGCTGGTGGGGCAGTCGATGGCGCTGAAACTGCTGCTGACGGGCGAGATGATTGGTGCGGCGGAGGCGCTGCGCATTGGGCTGGTGGATGAGGTGGTTCCGGCGAACCGGCTGATGGAGCGCTGCGAGGAGCTGGCTAAGACGATGGTGAGTATGGCTCCGCTGGCGATTGCGGGATGCATGGAGGCGGTGCGATGGGGGAGTGAGCTGGGGCTGGCGGCGGCGACGGATGTGGAGGCGGAGATCTTCGGGCGGCTATGCGGGACGGCGGATAAGGCTGAAGGAACGAAAGCGTTTCTGGAGAAACGGGCTCCGGTTTGGGCGGGGCGGTGAGCAAAGCGGGACGTTGCGGAAGACCGGACCATGAGGAAATCGCGTGCCGATCCGCCGGATTTGGGCTTCTGAAGCGGCCGAAGGCTTGATATGCTGGTGTTCGTGCGTAGATATTTTCTTCTGCTCCCCGCCCTGCTGCTCCCTGTCGCTCTAACCGGCTGCACGCGAACTGCTGTGTCCAGTGTTGCCGAAACGAAGGCGATTGCGGCACAGGAGCGGCAGGAGATCAGTCTTGCGCGGCAGCAGATGGAGCTGATTCCGCCGCCTTCGAAGACACGCTACATGGCGGTGAAGAGTTTGACGCTGTGGGAGAATCCATATCTGACGGTGCAGGGCGGGATGGTGACGCTGCATGTGGTGCAGGCGGATGCCAATACCAGCGGGCTGGGTGTGGGTGGGATGCTGCGCCCGGTCGGCGCGCGGCGGCAGGACCTGAACGTGCGGGTGAGCGATCTGCCGGCGGCGTTGAATGCGGTTCCGCAGAACTTCTGGCCCTATGGGCGCGTGGTTGCGGTGGAAGAGGCGCATGAGGTTCCGGTGAGCGCGCGGCCTGAGGTTCGGCGCAATATGGAGACGGTGATTAAGACGCTGAATGACCTGGGTGTGGTGGTGTATGAGTGGAGCGATAGCGGGCGAAGCTGATTTGTAATCGGCTTGTCCTGCCGGACGGGCCCATTGCGCGTGGGGCGGTCACTTCGTGACAGGTATACCTTGCGGTGGCGAGTGAAGTGTACTGGTCCTCCCGTTGGTCGGAATCATCTATCGTCCCGACCAAACGGGAGGACCCCAGAGGATCGTGTTTGCCCAGACCGGTAGACGCGTCACGAAGTGACCGCCCTAACCGGGGTCCCCGCAAACAGGTCTTGGTTTGCGGGGTGGCCAAGCGCAGTGGGCCCGTCAGGCAGGACATGCTGTTATTTTTGTAGCTGACAAATCTTCTGCGCGGGGGAACGGTTGCAACTTCATACAACGGCATTAGTGGTCTTCTGTTTCTTTTTTGCGCTGGTGACGCTGGCTGGATTCTGGGCGGCGAGGTGGCGCAGGCCGAAGGCGGGAATGGGTTCGCTCGAAGAGTGGGGGTTGGCGGGGCGAAGCTTCGGCACGTGGGTGACGTGGTTTTTGATCGGTGGGGATCTTTATACGGCCTATACGGTGATTGCAGTGCCGGCTCTGCTGTATGGAAGCGGAGCGATGGGGTTTTTCGCGGTACCGTATGCGGTGATTACGTATCCCTATATGGTGATGGTGCTGCCGCGGCTGTGGACAGTTTGTCACCGTCACGGTTACGTAACATTCGCGGATTTTGTCGCTGGCCGGTATGGGAACCGCTGGCTGACGATTGCGATTGCGTTGACCGGAGTGCTGGCACTGATGCCGTATATTGCGCTGCAACTGGTGGGGATCCGGGTTGTGATTGGGGCGATGGGGGTGCAGGGCGAATGGCCGCTGGCCGCTGCGTTTGTGATTCTGGCGGCGTATACGTATTCAAGTGGCCTGCGGGCTCCGGCAGTGATTGCGATTGTGAAGGACGTGATGTTGTACGTGATGGTGCTGGCGGCGCTAACCTATATTCCGATCAAGCTGGGCGGGTATGCGCGAGTGTTTGAGACAGCGAATCAGTTGCTGGCGCACCATACTCCGGCGGCTACGATTTATTTGAAGCAGGGACAGTTTCTCGGGTACTCGACGCTGGCGATCGGGTCGGCGGTGGCGTTGATGCTGTATCCGCATACCGCGACGGCGGTGCTGAGTGCGCAGAACGCGAATGTGGTGCGACGGAATGCGGCGATGCTGCCGGCTTATAGTTTTCTGCTGGGGTTGATTGCCCTGCTAGGGTATGTGGCGCTGGCGGCGGGTGTGGTGACGAAGGATCCGAACACGGCGGTACCGCTGCTGTTCCTGAAGATGTTTCCGGAGTGGTTTGCGGGGTTCTGCCTGGCGGCGGTGGCGATTGGCGCGCTGGTGCCGGCGGCGATCATGTCGATCGCGGCTTCAAATTTGTTTACGCGGAATCTTTATGGCGCGGTGCTACGGCGGAAAATGTTGCCTGCGGAAGAGTCGCAGATGGCGAAGGTGGTTTCACTGGCGGTGAAGTTTGGTGCGCTGCTGTTTGTGCTGAAGCTACCGGCGACGTATGCGATCGAGATGCAGTTATTGGGTGGCATCTGGATGGGACAGTTGTTTCCCGCAGTGGTGGTTGGCGTCTTTACGCGGTGGTTTCATCCGTGGGCGCTGTTTGCGGGGTGGCTGGCCGGGATGGCTAGCGGAACGGCGATGGCGTTGGCACTGGGACTGAAGAGCTCGGTGTATCCGCTGCATCTGCCCTCGTTTTTAGGCGGGACGTATTCGATGTATGCGGCGGTGCCGGCGTTGGTGCTAAATCTTGCGGTGTCGGTGCTGCTGACCCTGGTCTTTCGTGCGGTCAAGGTGGATGGTGGGAGGGATGTGACCGATGCGGCGGCTTATGTCGGGTAGAGTTTGATGGAGCGACAAAATCGGGCTGCGACGCATCTCAGAACAAGGTAACTTGCCTAAGGCGGATGGATGAGCGAGACACATGAGTTGAAAGAGACAACACGCGGGCGGTCGCTGGCAAAAGGCTTGCTGGCGGGATTAGTTGGTGGGCTGGTGGCGACGGCGGCGAAGACATTGGCCGAGAAACTGTATCCGCCACGGACGCATGGGGAACCGGAACCTCCGGCAGTGCTGGCGGAGAAGGTTGCCGGACATGAACTGGTGGGGACGCAGAAGGAGGTCGCGGTCGAGACGATCCATTGGGGCTTTGGCGCGTTGACCGGGGCGGCATATGGTGCTCTGGCGGAGTACTATCCTGCGGCTACCGCGAAGGAGGGTGCGGGGTTTGGGATGGCGCTGAGTTCTCTGACGCATGGGACGATGCTGCCGGCGATGGGGCTGTCGGCGGAACCGGAAGAGCAGACCGCGCGAGAGCGCACCAGTGAAATGGTCACGCATGTGGTCTATGGGATGGTGACCGAGACGGTGCGGCGGGTGGTGCGGAAGATGCTGGGGTAGCTGAAGATGCTTCAGATAGAAGCGAAGGCTTCAAGCCATGCCTGGTTGGCCCAGAGACGTTCGCCGCCGTTGTAGCGGGTGGCGAAGTCGCTGATGAAGGAGCCGGCATCGTCGTCGATCTGTGAGGCGTAGCCAAGGATCAGTTTGCGCTTACGTTCGACGGCCGATTCGATTTGGTAGATCACGGGGCTGAGAGGTTCGTTGCGTTGTTCGGCGGACTCGCGGAAGGATTCGAGATCGGTGGCGGCGCTGGGGTGAGTGGTGGCGTAGGGGAGGTCCTCGTAGAAGGCCGCGGGGATGGTTGAGGTCAATGGCATCGCGGCTTCGCGGACGGTGAGGTGATCGACGTGTTTGCCCAACGCGGCGGGGAGAACGAGGGCTTCGATGGCTCCGGCTTCGGATTGTTTGGCGAGAGTTTTGCGAATCTTCTCGATAGAGGGATCTGCTGGGTTGACAGGGGTGTCGCTCAACTCTCCGAGAGGGACGCGGAGGCGTATGGGGGCGTCCTTCAGGTTGAGGTCGAGCATGTGAAGATTGCTTTTGAGGCCCTTGGGCAGGGTTTCTGTGATGCGGCGGAGGAAGTGCTCGTCTTCGCGCAGGCGCATGGCGGAGACGTAGGAGAGCTGATCGTTTTCGTGGACGAAGGCCGCGTCGGAGTAGGGGGCGTAGCGAGAGCGAGTGAAGATGTTGAGAATGGTGACGGCGTGGCGCGCGGTGAGCCAGTGGGTGATGGCGATGGACAGCGAAAAGGCTGCGTCGTCGCGGTGCGGGGATAGGATGAGGATCTTCAGGTGCGGCTCCTGGTGGATGATTCTATATGCGAGCGTCCTGCCGGACGGGCCCGCTATGCGCGGCGCGGTCACTTCGTGACTTGTGTACCTTGTCTTGATGAGTGATGTGCATCGGGCCTCGCGTTGCTCGGCTTTGGAGGCCTATTTTGTCGGGATGTGCTCGCGGGTTTTTGGCCAGTTCTCGACGAGGTTGTCGACTACGATGTGGCCGACGCGGTAGGCGTTGTCGAGTGCGGGCAGATAGGCGCTGTATTGCCGGACCTTGGTCTCGGAGAGGCTCTCGGCTGCGGTGACGCCGATGCGCTGCTGATCGAAGTTAGAGGCAGTGCGGAGTACGAGCACGCGGTTAATGTCGAGTTTGTTTGCCTTGGCCAACCAGGTGAGGGACTGCATCGTGCCGGTGTCTTCCATGCCGCAGATGGCGTAAGTGCCGTGGCCGTCGGTCTGGTATTTGACCCAGTCGTGCGCCCACTGGTTGAGCAGCTTGCCGTGCCAGAAGGTGGCGGCGGAGAGATTGTCGCCACGAAGGACGAAGGGCGGGCGATGGGCTGCGGCGTCTTCGTATTGCATGCGGCGCTCTTTGATCTGCGGAGTGTCGGGGAGGGGCGTGTCTTTGGTGAGCGCGAAGGCCCAGTCGACGAGGGCGGTATTGAGGTGGTAGACGTTTCCGTCGTCGCCGAAGCGGGCGGTGCGAGGTTGCTCGTACGGCGTAGACTTGCCAAGGGGGACGTAGCCGGTCTTCCAGTCTTTGGGAATTTCGCGGGCGTCGATCTCGTGGGCGAGGTCGCCGTCGACGATGTAATCGGACCAGACGGCGGAGGCGAGAGAACCCATATGCGGGTCGATGCCGGCGATGCCTGCGACGAGGAAGTAGGCGTGGGTGAGGTCGAAGCGCGGGTCGAGGCCGAGAGCCATGATGGTGGCGGCGGTGCGTGCGGTGCCTACTCCGGTGAGGACGCCGAGGACTCCGGATTTCGGATTGAGATGGAGGTCGTGGTAGCCGGCAGGAAAGGGAAGGACAGTGTCGAGGTGTTCGCGCTCCACCCAGTACTGGTATTCGCCGGGGACGTCGCCGGTGTCTGCGCCGACCTCGAACATGTTGATGACGACTACTTTGATTTCGATAGGCTTCTGAGGCGGCTGCCCGAGTGCGCACGAAAAAGTTGCGAGCAGGAGGAGGGTGAAAAATGGACGCATAGGAAATGGTAGCGTATGGCGCGGGCTGCGGGATTGAGGACGCTCAGAGATAGCTGAGCAACGGGTTGTCGCTGCGTTGCTTCACGGCGCCGTACCAGCGGCAGAGTGGATACATGATGAGCACGACGAACGCCCAGATGAGGTAGACGAGTGGCAGCGTGAGCCCCCATCCCGGAGGTTGGGTTATGGGATAGTGGGCGAGATCGGGTGACTCGAACATCCAGTGGATGTGGCCGTAGCGGGCGTAACAGATAATGACGGCGAGAACGTGAATGAGCGCGAAGTGAAGCAGGTAGTAGAACATTGGTACTTTACCGATGATGAGTGCAGGACGCAGGAACTGCGGCGTGTGGGTATCGACTGACCAGAGCAACAGGAGCGTGGGGCCGAGCGTCATGAGGAGGAAGAGCAGCGATGGCGGATATTTGGTGGTGTTCAGGAAGGAGAGAACGGTGTACGTGGGAGTGTGCTGAGTTGCCCAGCGGGATGGGTCGCCGTAGATGTTGATTGCGCGTAGAACTACGAAGGCGGTGGTGAGGATGATGCCGAGGCGCAGAAGAAAGGTCTGGCGGCGAGCCGGCTCCCAGGCGTAGATCTGGCCGAGGCCATAGCCTACAGCGGTGACTCCGATCCAGGGAATTAATGGATAGGCGAGGAAGACGATGTGGCCCCGGGTCGCGAGAATGACGCTGGGAGAGTGAAGGATGGACCAGAGCGGGTTGGCGGATTTGATGGAGTCGAGGAGATTGTGCGCGGCGATCATGACGACGCCAAATGTGATGACGACGGAGGCTGGCAGGTGTACGAGCACTGAAAGCACGATCATCGACCATCCGAGCGCCCACAGGACGGTGATCACGGTCGTGTGGTAGTCGAAGTTGAACTGCACTGCCAGGCAGCGGAAGAGGGCGAGATCCAGAAAGATGAGCCAGAGGCCGCGAGTGAAGAGGAATCGCGACAGTTCTGGCCTGGTTCGTTTGCGCAGTGAGAGAAAGGTGCCGGTGCCCGTGAGAAGGAAAAAGACGGGTGCGCAGATGTTGGTGATCCAGCGCGTGAAGAAGAGAGCGATCGACGCGGTTGCGAGGTTCGTGGGCGAGCCGGGAGCGCCGAAGAAGTCCCGCGTGTGATCGAGCGCCATGATGATCATGATGACGCCGCGAACGACGTCTACTGATTCAAGGCGGGCGCGTTTTACCGTGATGGCTTCGGCCACGGTGGACATTGGCGCGTAGTTTATCAAGGCGCGTGCGCCATGCACCATCTGAAAACGCGCGCTAGACGCCCTTCTTCATCGGCTCCCAGATGAACTTGTGGATCTGGAGGGAGAGGCGGGCGGGGAGGCCGTCGGCCAGCATCCACTCGACAAGCTTCCGCGGGTCGAGGGCCATGTTGTCGGCGGTGCGCTGGGGGCTGGGGATTTGAACAAATGCGGGGCTGAGAAGGATCTGCCCGGCTTTTTCGTGGAGAGTGTGGTCGCGGATGAAGTCGCGGGCGAAGTCGTAGTCTTCGCGGTTGCTAATAACGAATTTGACTTCATCATTTTTCGTGAGGGCTTCGAGATTTTCGAGGCGGAAGGTGTTGGCTGCCGCGCCTGCGCCGGGGCATTTGACGTCGACGATCTTGTGGACGGCTTTGGGGACGTCGGCTAATGGACGCTCGCCGCTGGTCTCGATCATTAGGGCGAAGTTCTGGATGAGCAGGCGTTCCATCAGAGGAAGAAGCTCTTTGGTTTGCAGCATGGGCTCGCCGCCGGTGAACTCGATGAGGGTGCGGGGGGCGAGGGCTTTGATCTGCTGTTCGATTTCGTCGAGGGTGAAGGGCTTGCCGCCGGTGAAGGTGTATTCGGAGTCGCACCAGGCGCAGCGGAGGTTGCAGCCGGCGAGGCGGACGAAGATGCAGGGGAGGCCGGCGAAAGAGGATTCGCCCTGAACGGATTTGTAGAGTTCGATGAGGTGCATTGCGGGTAGCTACTCGTAGTAGCGGGCGAAGCTGGTGTCGGTTTCGTAGAGGGTACAGTCCTTTACGGTGACGCGGCCTTTGGTCATCTCGTGGAGCTGGAGCTTGGTCTTGTCGTAGAAGTAGCGGGCGAGGTTTTCTGCTGATGGATTGATTGTGGTGAAGGGCTCGAGGTCATTGATCATCTGGTGATCGAGATAGTCCACGACAGGCCGCATCACCTGCTTGAGGAGTTTGAAATCGAGGAGCAGGCCTGCCTCGTCGAGGTCGTTGCCCTGGAGCGTGATGAAGACCTTGTAGTTGTGGCCGTGTGGGTTCTCGCACTTGCCACGGTAGTTGCGGAGGTAGTGGCCAGAAGAAAAACCGGCTTCTACAGTTACTTCAAACATGACTCTGGAATCCCTTCGGTTGCCGCACCTGTGATTTAAATGGGAGCTGAGACGGCGCGGCTTCAGCTTGTATTTTGATTGTACTGTTTTGTACAGACTCTTAGCGTTTGCGCCGGGCACGGCGGGCTTCTTCGGCGCGGCGCTCGGCCTGTTCGAATAACGACGACAGGACGCCGGCCAGGGCGACGAGCAGACCGACGAGCAGGAAACCGAGGCCCATGGTGCGCCAGAGAGCGACGTCTCCAGGGGAGCCGGGCTGCCTGGCGATGTTGGTGTAGGCGATGCCGCAGGAGATCAATGCGAAGAGAATGAGGCTGCCGGCGAGGATGTACAGGTTGCGACCCATGGAGGATGGTTCTATTTTACGTGGCGGTGGAGCTTACGGTGCGGGACCGATTGCAGACGAAAAAGAGCCCGCTCTTAGAAGAGAGCGGGCTCGCGTATAAGTTGCAAATCATCTTGAGTGCGATGTCAGTACCTGGTTGTGGTGCGATCGGCGGTGACGGCGCCTTCCTGTTCGAGGACTCTTTCGCGGTCTGTCACACGGTCTGGAGTACGAGAAGAAAGTCTCTCGCCCTCAGCGATTTTGCCGAAGGTTCCGCGGCCGCCCGCGGTGTCCTTCGAGGCTGCCTCGCTGGAGGAAGAGATATCGCGAGCGCCGGTATTCTTCAGAGAGGCTTTCGCGGCGTCGATCTGCTCGGAGGTGTCGCAGTGAACCGACAGAAGGGTTCCGCCGTCTTTCACGGCGCCTTCGTAACGCTTGGCTTCGTATTCGGGGATGCCCATGCCGACGAGAGCACCGACCATACCGCCTACGGCCCCGCCTGCGCCCGCTCCTGCAAGCGTCGCCATGATGGGGCCGGCTGCGATAAGAGGACCTACACCAGGAATCGCAAGAGCGCCGATGCCTGCGAGCAGACCGAGCGTTCCGCCGATCACGCTGCCGGTGGCAGCTCCGGTAGCCGTCCCCTCGGGGGCTTTGGTTGACTTCTCGTGAGCGAAGGCGCGGGTGCTCTTATCGTCGGGAAGAAGAACGGAGATGGCAGAGTTGGTAAAACCATTGGCGAGCAGATGATCGACTGCAGCCTCCGCGGTGCCGGGTGTTGCGTAAATACCGAAAACAGCTACGTTTTTGCTGGACATAATGGTGCTCCTTGGCTGCTGCTGCAGCTAGATTTGTAGTGCGTGATAGCGACTATTGCTTGACAGTGAGTTCGTTTGTGATCTTGTCGGCACTGACAACGCTGGCTGCTTCCGAGGCGACCTTCTGTTTCTCGTCCTCTGACTGAACGGGGCCTTTGAGAGTAACCGCGCCATCGGTGGTGATGATCTTCACGTTGTGAGCGTAGGTCGAGAGATCCTTGTCGGCCATGATGGCTTTGCGGATCTTCTGGGTTGTGAGCCGATCAGATTTCGCATTCGCCTGGTTGTCCGCAGTCTGCGCCTGATTTTTATTCTGCTTCGAGTTATCCGGAGGAGCCGCTTGTGTGGCTCCTGTTTGAGCGAACGCTTGCACGGCAGAACCGCCGGGCAGGCATGAGAGAGCGATTGCGGCCGAGGCCACAAGGGTGAAACGTAAAAATGTCATAGAGCTGAACCTTTCCAAGGAAACAGGAGTTTCCAAGCTGCCGGGCCGCCAAATACCAGTACGATTGCTCGGTCCCGCGAGCGCAGTCTATCCACTCTGATGTGGAAGGCGGTGGGGAAGTTGGCCCGTTTGCGGATATCGCCGGCCCCGTCGTAGAGCCGGCGTTGCAGTGACACGCTATGAGGGTTTTTCGAAGAACTGCTCGACGTCGGTGATGTTCTGGGTGAGGCGGTAGGGGGGTAGGGATTCGAGGAAGATGCGGCCGTAGCGCTGCCGCTGGATGCGGGGATCGAGGAGCATGAGGACGCCGCGGTCGGATAGCGAGCGGATGAGACGGCCGAAGCCCTGCTTGAGTGTGATGACGGCGTTAGGGACCTGGTAGTCGAAGAAGGGTTTGCCGCCGAGAGCTTCGATGGCTTCCATGCGGGCTTCGACGACCGGATCGCTGGGGACGGCGAAGGGGAGGCGGTCGATGATGACGCAGCTTAGTTGTTCGCCCTGGACGTCTACTCCCTGCCAGAAG